>Ga0134103_1000030_pt1 | contig 207089 bp, 170 predicted proteins | sample 14_taG_2_FD_94445 | JGI IMG/M metagenome (GOLD analysis project Ga0134103, IMG submission 94445) | Switchgrass degrading microbial communities from high solid loading bioreactors in New Hampshire, USA - 14_58_20_212_A1 metaG | ecosystem: Engineered > Bioreactor > Semi-continuous > Anaerobic >...
ACTGGGGTTCCTGTACACGGATGAGTTGATGTCCCGCTCCGTCACCCAGTCCCGGCCGACGGGCGATCCGCGGCCGTTGTTCCAGTTGAAGGAAGGACCCGCTCCGGTGGTCTATCCGGCTCTTCGACCGGACGGTTCGCTGCCGTATGTCGGCAATCCGGGAGGCCACAGCGCCAACATCGTGGACAGGAACCTTCAGGCTGCGTACACGATGAACTGGAATTTCGGCATCCAGTACGAACTCAGCCGGGATTACCTTCTGGAAGTTCAATACAACGGCAGCAGGCAGGTGGGCAACAGCGGCAGCCTGCAGTTCAACACCCTGCCCTGGGGCTACCTGGCCGACGATCCGGTTGCCCGGGATGCCTGGATTCCCGTTGCGCAGTACTCGCGGCCCTTCCCGAACTGGGGCAACCTCTATTACCAGGGCAACTACGGGCAACTGAGCCACCATTCCGGCACGGTGAAAATCGAAAAGCGCTTCTCAAAGGGCCTGAACTTCCTGGCCTTCTACACGTTCGGCAAAACGATCGACGAAAACGTTTCCAACATCTACCTGGAGCGCAAGCTGAACAGAGGGCGCGCCGATTGGGACCAGACACACAGGTTCTCCGGCAGCATGATGTATGAAATCCCGATAGGCAAAGGCCGCAGGTGCCTGAACCGCGGTGGATGGCTGAATATGCTGATCGGCGGTTTCGATTTCGTGTGGACCTACTCCATCTACAGCGGTGAGCCGCTCGGAATCGGCATCTCCGGTATGGACACTCAGAACTACCCGAGTTGGATGCCGCAGACCACCAGCGCGGTCCTGCTGCGCAGGCCCAGACTCCGCGAGAACTGGCAAGATCTCGGTCCCGACCGGTGGACCCGCCAGTATCAGAACTCCCTGATCGATTGCGGACCGGCAACCCCCTTCGGGAACGACTGCGTGACCTACGCGCCGTCTTATGAACGGGGCAACGCCGGACGCAACATCTGGAGCAAGCAGCGCGTCATCGCGGCAAACCTCTCGGCATCCAAGGAAGTGCCGATCAAAGAGCGCGCTCGCGTCCAGTTCCGGTTCGATTTCCAGAACCCGTTCAAGTGGTACAACTTCGCGGAACCTAGCACCACGCTCAACCTGAGAAACCCGCACTACTTCGGAAAAGTGACGTGGGATGCAATTAGTGCCCACTACGGTGGTCAACCGCTCATGAACCTCACACTTGCAGTTAAGTGGTGATGCGGGAGCTAACTCCAGTGGCCGGATGTTACTATCCGGCCACTGGCCTCCAACGCCGGCGGAAATTGCCGCCTTCCGCTGGTTGAAAATCCCCCTCAATACTCAGCCCCCTCCGCGACTGGCCCGCATGTGGACGCAGCTCGTGCGCCTTTTTGTGATATGCTCGGACACGCCAAAATATGACGAAACGTGAGAGAGTGGAGGCGGTCTATGCATTGAAGCCGGCGGACCGCATTCCCTTCGTTCCGGCCATCTACGAGCACAAGGGTGCCTTGATCGGAAAGTCGCCCTCCGAGATCTGCCGCAGCGCCGACCTTCTCTACGCGGGGCTGATGAAGGAGCTTGAGGTTTACGATGCCGACATGCTGGTGATCGGCATCGATGTTTACAACGTCGAGGCCGAGGCGCTGGGATGCAAGGTCGTTTATTTCGAGGATTCGAACGACTGCCCTGCCGTGGTCGAGCCGGTCGTCCATTGCCCCGCCGATCTGCGCAGGCTCGGCGTGCCCGACCCTGAGTGCGCAGGGCGCATGCCGCTTTACCTCGAGGTGGCGGACCGTTTGAGCCGGGAAATCGGAGCGTGGATCATCGTGCGCGGAGCGGTCACCGGGCCGTACTCCATGGCGGCAGAACTGATCGGCGCGGAACAGTGGGTCTTACTTACCGTAGACGACCCCGGCTTCGCGCGGGAAGTGATTGAGTTCTGTGCCCGCGTCACCGTGGAGTTCGGAAAGGCTTTCCTGAAACGAGGTGTGGAGCCGATCATTTTCGACTCCAGGGCGACGCCGACGCTCGCTTCGCCCCGCGTGGTGAAGAGCCTGGTTCTGCCGGTCTATCGGGACTATGTGATCCCCGAGTTGAAGGCCGCCGGCGGACGGTTTCTGCCGTTGATCATCGGAGGCAACACAACGAGCATCATTGACGATTTGATTGCCACGGGCGCCACCCAGTTCCTCTCGGACCGTCCGGCGAATCTGGCAAAGTGGTGCGAGAAGGCGCTGGCCGCCCGCGTTCCGGTGCGGGCGAACGTCGACGCAGTGCTTGTCAACCGCGGACCCGCAGCTGCCGTCCGCCGCCAGGCAGTGGAAATCCTGAAGGACTTCCACGCGCACCCCGGCTTTCTGCTGGGCTGCGGCGTGGTTGCCTACGACGGAAACCCGGAGCACGTTCACGCCATCAGGCACGTCATAGACGAGCTGGCGGCGGGCACTCTCGACTTCGAAAGAGAACTCTCGTAAACGCGCCCCGCTGTTTAATTTCACCGCTGTGCTATCATTCAGGGCAGAGGGGCAAATTCTCCCTTCTTGCGTGGAGAATCGTGCATCCGCCAGAGAACAGGGGCGTGGTAGGCTCTCTTCTCAAGTATTTCGGTATCGCGGCCAGCCCGCACCGCGAGCCATCGTACACCTCATATCGGCGGGCACGGGCGACTGAGGCATTGGAGGGCCGGTTTTTCGCATACTTACTCCGCGAGAACCTGGGTGCCGTTTATGTCGCCCGGCCTGGAACCCGCACCGATTTCTGCCGGAATCCGTTCCACTGCGAATAGCCCCGGCCGTGACCTCGCCAGACGGTTTGCGGAAGGAATTATATGGCTGCGCGTCATCCTTTGCCCGGGCATTACACGGCTCAGTCGCCACCGGCGCGGCCGCGCCTGGAAAAACGGTCCAAGCCGGAAAGCGGCGGCGCCCGCAGGTCGGTCGGACTCAGCCTGATTACCGGTGCCGCGGATAACGATCCGTCGGCGATCGGAACCTACGCCGCTGCGGGCGCCAGGTTTGGGCCATCATTCCTGTGGGCCGCTCCCGTTGCGTTCCCGATGATGATCGCGGTCGTGTATCTCTCCTCGAAACTGGGACTGGTCGGAGGAGAAGGCCTGTTCGCCAAGATCCGGACTCATTACTCGCGATGGATCCTCTATCCCGCGTTGATCGGAGTCCTTATTTCGAACACCATTGAAGCGGGAGCCGATCTCGGTGGAATGGCGGCAGCGCTCGGGCTGTTGATACCCGTGCGCACTGAATGGCTCGTGGTTGGGACGACCTTCGTAATCCTGACCCTCCAGTGCCTGGGCTCGTATACGCTCATCCGGAACACATTCCGTTGGCTTGCTCTGGCCCTGCTGGCCTACATAGGATCGGCAGCTCTCGCCAGACCCGACTGGGCGGCAGTCCTGAAAGGGACGTTGATTCCCGCCATCCATTTCAATCGTGAATTCCTTCAGTTGCTGGTCGCCGTCATCGGCACCTCGCTGTCCGCCTATCTCTACACATGGCAATCCAATATGGAAGTGGAAGAAGCGATTGCGCACGGACACGCAGGCGCCCCAGGGCGTAGAGACGTCACAGACAGAGAGCTGAGAAGGGCCAGATGGGACACGATCGCCGGCATGCTCTTTGCCAGCATCGTAATGTACTTCATCATTCTTTCGACCGGCTCGACGCTGTTCCCCGCGGGGAAGACCGAGATCAGCACGGCCGCAGAGGCCGCTCAGGCTCTTCGGCCGCTGGCCGGTGATGCCGCCGGACTGCTTTTTGCAATCGGAGTTGTTGCGGTGGGTTTCCTCGCGGTGCCGGTGATGACCATCGGAGCGGCGTATGACCTGGCTCAGACTTTTGGCTGGAAGAACGGCCTCTATGCGAAGCCCTCAGAGGCAAAAAAGTTCTACGCCGCTATATTCGCAATTACCCTGGCCGGGATGAGCATGAATTTCTTCGGCATCAACCCCATCAAGGCTCTGATTTGGGCCGGAATCGTGCAAGGCTTATTGACGCCGCCTCTGATGCTGTTAATCATGCTGATGACGAACAATAAAGCGATCGTGGGAGGGCGCGTGAACAGCCGCGCTATGAACGTGCTGGGGTGGATCACGACGATCGCGACATTTGCCGCGAGCATCGGCCTCCTCATCACGTGGATCGCGTGATTTTGATTTGAGGAGCACACGAAGCTTTTCGGGCTACGGTCTCACCATGAATGAGGCCCGCCAGAAGGGGCATGGTATTCAGCCTGTTGCGCAAAGCATGCGCGGCTTTCAGCGGCGGAGTCTCGCGGGCAAGGAACGGAATCGGGTAGGTGCCGGAGATGGAGCTGCCAGCGCCTATGCAGTGGCACGGTCAACTGCGTAGGGATGGAGCCTCAGACCGTACTCTTCGAGGTCGTATTCGATGCCGTGGACCGTGCCGCGGCCGTTTGCGATCGTCAGTTTGCGGGCGCGTACGTCCTCGACAAATTCGGGGCGCGCTGCCGCCGCCCGCCGCTCCGCGATAATGCGCATGCGGACGACTTCGGCATCCGCAGATCCTGGCGGGAAACGCAGCGCGGCGAAATCCTGGAGGATCTGGGCACGAACAAGCGCACTGATAGATCCGTTCTGCGTGCAGATATCGAACATCAGCGCCACTGCGCGCTCGGTCTCCAGCCCGTATTCGGCGGCCATGGCCACCGCGCGTTGGTGAACGGCGCCGGCGGCCTCCACCTGAATCGCCTGGAACTCCGGGGTGCGGGCGATTGCCTTCAAGAGTCCGCGCCACGGTTCCAGGACCCTGGACCGCCGTACGTCCTGGATAGACCGGGCCCAGGCGAGCTGCTCGGCTTTGCTTGAGCCCAGCATGGCTTCGAAAACCGGCAGGTGTTCGTGCAGGATTGCACTGCACACGTCGCGGTGCCGGGATAGCATCTCGATGAGTAGCGGCTGCAAGCTGCCCTGTCCCAGATTCCACTGGAGCACGCCCAGGCTGAGCCCTTGCCCGTCAAAGTCTCCGGTCAGCCCCGCATAGCACTCGGGAATGCCGGCTCCGGTTTCGAACGAGCCGGTCAGCGCCAGGCACCGCTGCGCCAGCGGGTAGCTGGTGGGATCCTCGGTCTCGGGCGCCGGCTCCCCTGGAAACAGCGCGGCCCAAGTCTCGAATCCGACGATTCCATCCACCGCCAACGCGCGCGCCTGCTGGAAAGTCTTGACTGCGGCTTCCGTCCCTCCTCCGTACAGACCGTCCACCGGCCCGCGATATAGACCGAGTTCACGCAGCCGGCGCTGGATCTCTTCCACCTTCGCGCCACTGGAGCCTCTTCTGATCCGCATGCTCCGGAACCCCTTTCGGCGAACGTCGCGCGGCGCGCGCCAGCGAGCTGCCGCCGCCTCCCAGTGTAAAGCAGCTTTTCGGGGAATCGAAATTCTTGCCCGACAGTCACTCCCGGTGGCTCCGTGCAAAAAATATCTCGAAAAGCGATACACCGTCGAGATGAACCACCAGGCCAGGAACAACACCCGAACTTCCGGCCGCGCCTACACGACCACAGTGTTGTCTCAACGGGCCGAACCTACTTGAACCAGAACCTGTCATCGGAAAAAAACAGAGAGTTCGAGGGGACAGACTTTCGGACCATATTGCCGAACGGATGGCGGATACGCGTAGATTCAGGCGTATGGAATGGCTCCCCTCTCTCAACGGTCCTCGAACTTTCTACGGGTCCGACATTATGTTTTGGGCGCAATTCGTGCCATGCCATTGCACGAAACGCACACAGACCATTATCATAGGACTGGGGTGATCCTACGCCACGCATCTTGCGCGCCGAAGCCAAGGTGCCGCCGAAGACGGCTGGCTCCAGGACCGCCCAATTGCTGACCGCCCTCTACGAAAATGGCCAGACAACCTTCACGCACGCCGAGGTCGAGAGCATCACCGGGTTGCCGCCGGCGTCGGCGCGGAGTCTGATCCGGCATGCTGTAGCCCGAGGTGTGGTGTCGAGGTTGCAGCCTGGTCTCTTTGTGCTCGTGCCTCCGGAACTCGGCCGAGAGACGGAGTTCGCCGGCAATCCGTATATCATCGCCCGACACCTCGCGGCTGGTGCCGAATACTTCATTTCACACGCATCCGCCATGGAGCTGCACCGAATGCTCACGCAGCCCCAGTTTGTGATTTTCACCAGCACAACGAAACGCCTTCGCAGGCGAACCATTCACGGTACGGAGTTCCGGTTTGTTCTCGTTCGCCATGAAGATGTTTCCGGTGTGACGACTCACTGGATCTCGAAACAGGAATCGGTGAAGATCAGTGATATCGACCGGACCGTAATCGACGGGCTGCACCTGCCGGCGTACTGCGGCGGGATCACCGAGGTCGCCAAGGGCCTTTGGATGCGCCGCCAGGTGTGAGGTGGACCCCAAGGACTGGACAGTTTTTGCCCTTTCCTTAAGTGGGTCGCGGCGGGTTCGGAGGGCGGCATTACTACCGCCCTTTCAGTCCGGACCTCGCGAGGCGCTCGGGTCGCATCCCTGCGTTGCCCTGTCTTCCCGCGAGGCTCCTTGATTGTACGGCAGCCCGGCGGCTCTCCAAACGCGAAGCAGCCAGTCTGGCCGAAAGCGATAAATCCCGGGGTTTGGGGCGGAGCCCCAAGTTCAAGTCATCGCGGGTTGCTGGATGCGAGCAGCGAAAACCTCGGCGGGCGTCCGGTAGCCCAGCGCCTGATGCGGACGGCTGTGATTGTAAAAGCGGAAATAGCCGTCCAGCGCCATCCACAATTGCCGCCCGTCGGCGAAATCGCCCGGGTAGATCAGTTCGCACTTCACCGAGCGCCACAACCGCTCGATGAAGACGTTGTCCATCCAGCGGCCGCGGCCGTCCATGCTGATCAGGATCTGGCGTTGCCGCAGGACGCCGGTGAAATCGGCAGAAGTGAATTGCGATCCCTGATCGGTGTTGAAGATGTCCGGCGCGCCCTGGCCCAGGGCGGCTTCCAGGGCCGCCAGGCAGAAGCCGGTGTCCATGGTCGTCGACAGTTCCCAGCTCAGCACATAGCGGCTGAACCAGTCCATCACCGCCACCAGGTAGAGAAAGCCCCGCCGCATCGGCACATAGGTGATGTCGCTCGACCAGACCTGGTTGGGCCGGTCGATGACCAGATCGCGCAGCAGGTAGGGATGGATCTCGTGACCCGGCCCCGGCCGGCTGAGTCGCGGTTTTGGGTACAGCGCCTCGATGCCGGCGATGCGCATCAGCCGCTGCATCCGCTTGCGGTTCACGCCGAGCATCGCCGCCATGCGGCGGCTGCCGAAGAACGGCAGTTCCATGTACAACTCGTCCAACCGGCGCAGCAGCGCCAGCGTTTCCTCGCTTTCCGGCCGCGGCCGGTAGTAATAGCTGGAGCGGGCCAGCCCCAGCAATTGGCACTGGCGCCGGATGGCGAGCTCGGGATGGAGCGGATCGATCCATTGGCGTTTGTCCTCAATCGTGCAAGCCGACTCTTTTTTTGAGAAAGTCGAGCTCCACTTTCAGCCTCCCAATCTGCTGGTAGAGGGCGTCCTTTTCGGGATCGGAATCCTGGCGGCCGGCCTGGGCGCCGGCGAAGATCGTTGGCATCTGCTCCAGCGCCTGCTTCTTCCATGTGGCGACCAGATTCGGATGCACGTCAAAGGCCTTGGCGATCTCAGCGGCGGTCCTCACGCCTCGGATCGCCTCAACGGCGACCTTCGCCTTCAAGCTCGGCGGGTGGGTTTTGCGGGTTCTCGGCATTGCTTCTCTCCATTTTCAATGCCGCCGATCCACTTAAGCAGACTGTCCAGAAAACGGGGTCCACTTCAGTGAAGCCTGTTCGGCTGATTGACTACGCCCTGCGCTTGGGAGTTGGGGCTGTCGTCCGGCGGCTCGGATACCTGCTCGATTTCTATCAGATCGCCGCGCCGGAGGACCTGGATCGCCTTCGTAGTTCTCTAAGCGCGACATATGCCGTGCTCGACCCGATGCTGCCGGTCGAAGGGCCACACGTTTCCAGTTGGCGCCTCCGAATGAACGTGGCGCCCGACGAACTCGAAGCCGCCCGGAGGACCTGAACTGATACCGCAGCGCAATCTCTCTCTCCTCGCCAACCGTCTCGCGAAGGCCGGCGGCCGTCGCATTCCCGAAAGCGTCCTCGAACGGGACTACTGCCTGGCTTGGTTCCTGGCCGAACTGGCTGAAAGCGAACTCCGGCGGAGCCTTGCCTTCAAAGGCGGAACCGCACTCAAGCGCTGCTACTGTGGCGACTACCGATTTTCTGAGGACCTGGATTTCACGCTAACAGGATGCTGAAATTCCTCGCTCGGTCATAAAAGAGAGATCGTAAGTCACAGATTTTATGTTCGCCAAAATACTGGACCGTGCGTTCTTCAGCATCCTGCTAATCGAGCCGATGCCATTCGAGGAAATTCGCCGGCGATTGGAATCGGTGTACGCCGCCGTTCGCCACGCCTGCGGAATGGAATTCGCGTTCGACCGCGAGGACCGCCACTCGCACGCGAACAGTCACACGTTCTACTTGCGATATGTCGGACCGTTGCCAGCTGGCGGCGGCGTTAAGGTAGACATTACAATTCGGGAGCAGATCGTTTTTCCGCTTGAGGGCCGACCGGTTCTTCGGGCCTACGAGGAATTCTCAGACCTGCCGGACGGCCGAATAGTCCAGGCGTACTCGCTGGCCGAGACCACCACGGAGAAAGTTCTGGCACTCGCCGATCGCGCCCGCAATGAACCGCGCGATCTCTACGATCTCTGGCATCTCGTCTCCTGCGAGGGCATCGACCTGTCAGAACTGGTGCCCGCGATGAGTGCCAAGCTCGCCTTCCGGCAGCAGGAGGCGGCGGGAATCCAGGAGGCCATCATCAAGAAGGAAGCGCGGCTGAAGGCGCTCTGGTCTACACGGCTCTCGAATCAGATGGCCGTGCTGCCGCCATTTGATCAGGTTTTCCGAGAGATCCGCCGGGTCCTGCGACAGGCAAACCTGCCATGAGCGCGCTTCTCGTACCGCGATCAAGGCACCGACGATCCGTGACGTTATCATGGCCATGTGAACTCGCATGGCCATGGGAATTATGGAGGCACTGAGATCTGAGATCAAGCCTGCGCAGATGCGTCCAGCAGTTTCGGAAGTCCGCGACAGAGCAAGCGCGGGCAGTGCTTGAAAGCGGTCGATTCGAAGCGGCACGAGGGCGGTTGGGGCGCTTGGCCTATTTTCGAGGGCAGTTCTCCAAGCCCCGATTGGGGTTCAGGCGGATGAAATTGCGGGGGCAGCGCGGACACGAGGAGGCGAGGGAAGCGATGATCAACTGGTGTCGGGTGCGAGCGACCGCGACAGGCCCAGCCAGAGCAGGAGGCACAGTTGGCTTGCTGAGCGCACTGGGTGCGTACCGCGATGCAGATAGCGAATGCGATAGAGCCGTTCAATGACCATCGCCAACAAGGTCAGCAACCAGTTCACCAAGATGCTGTTGGGCTGGTGATGGCAGATGTGTTCGAGGCCGTAGCGGTTCTTGGCGTCGTTGAAACCCTGATTCTCAATCTCCCAGCGGCTTTTGGCGATGTGAAACAGGGCGAGAGTGCCCGCCTTGCGGGTGGGAAAGTTGGTGAGCCAGTCGGCCTGGATGATGCTGCCATCCGGCTTGTGCTGCCGGTAACGGAAAGCTCGCACGGTCTGCCAGCGGAGCGTTTCCCAGGGATCGAAGTCGTCCGCATCCCAAACTTCCACACGGTCTTTGCCGACGTGGTAGATGCGCGTGGGCGGCTGTGAGCAGAAGCGCTTTTCCACGGCCGCCTTTAGTTCGGGCAGGTTGTCTTTCAGGCGCGCCACCACGAACGTGCCCGCCCTGTCGGCGGCGTGCAGAAACGGCGCGGTGGCAAACTCGCCATCCACCACCAGGTAATCGGCGAAGCGCGCCCCCCGGGCCTGGATGGCCCGCGCCAGTAAGCGCTGTGCGGCGGAGTATTCGCTGTCGCCTGGCCCGTAGGGCTCCACGTCGAATGTCAGCGACAGGCCCGTTCCGACCACGCTGATGGCGGCGCAGGGATGACCGTAACCGATGACTTTCTTCTTGGCATTGTAGATCGGGCGACACAGCGGGCAATCCCGCTTGGATCTGCGCCCGGCGGCGGTCCCGTCAATCGCCAGGCCGATGAAGCGGCAGTTGTCAAAGGCCTTGTTGCGCTTGGCCAGACGGATCACATCGACCAGGGCGGCACGGGTCACGCCGGCATCCAAGCGCTCGGTGAAGTAGGCCAGCGTGTCGTCGCCGAACGAGCTCGCCACCCCTAAGGCACGGCAATCCGCGGTCTGCACCAGTTGCTCGACCGCATGAAAGCTCAGTTCGCGCATCACGCGGCCGATCAACAGAGACCACAACAGCGTGCGCGCTGGAATCTGCGGGTGCGGGCGCGTGTCGCCGGGCGATTTCAGGTACGGCTCCAAACGAAGATGCTGCGTCACATAGCGCAGCAGGCTGCGTGGCGTGGGACCTTTCATCGCCGGGGTTTACGCCGCTGCTTGCGGGCCAGCACCAGCAGTTCAGCATTGGCGGTCAGCACTTCCCGGAGCGCGTTCTGGAACTCGTGGCCGGCCTCGACCTGCTGGCGCACATGCTCGATCCACTCGCGCGGGATGCGTTCGACGCGCCGCTTGCGGCCAGACATGAAGGTGAGGGTCCAGGCGGGGTGGCCTTCACCTTCCGCGCAGTGGCAAGTGGGCTTGCCACAACGGGTAGTACTGAGGGTGAGAGAGCCGGGCAGCAGATCAGCAGGGAGAGTGAAGCGCCGCAGGAGGTCGAACTTGCGCTGCCGCCAGTGGGAGGCGAGGGAGCCTCTGGGGTCCGGGATCATCTTGTAGCAATTATGTTACAAGACAAACAAGAATGCAAGCGAATGTTTTGAACGCGAAAATAGGGAAGCATCGCCGGAGCGGGGCAGAACACTCTCCGCGCCTTACTCTGCAGGCTCGCCGCGCACCTGCCGTTCAGCGGTGTTCCGAAACTGCTGAGATGCGTCCTCCCCGTGGCGGCGTCAATCGCTGCCGGCAGAAGGGTGACTCCGGAAGCCGTGCGCGAAAGTTGTCAGTACGTCAGTACGGACTTCAACAGCTCATGACCGGTGTTCGCCAGTAATAGCACGATTAGACGGTGAACTTAGCGGGAGTTGAGCGGACACGATCCGAGTTGTGGGGGCCGGCGTAGGGAGGGCGAAGCCCGACCACGTGTGTTGGATATGAGTGACCGATTGGGGGTGCAAGTCCCCTACAGGGCCTGTTGGAGGCAACTGTGAGCCGAAGGCAACTGCGCGACACCGCGAGGGCGCGTGGGGAGAAAGCTGGAGGCGAACTGCAGCACCGAACGCAAGTGAAGCCCCGTGAGGCCGGCCTGGTGGAGGCAAGCGTGCTCGGGAACGCGACGCCCGATATCCAACCGTGGCCGGGACGGTATGGGGGACGGGAGCGGCAGGACATGGGTCACTCTTACTCCAAGAGATCTCCCTGGGTCCGCGCAAGCGGTAGGGCGGAAGGCAGGATCAACGACTGTCCGAAGCCCGGAGAGAAGTCGGATCTCCTCATAGTAGCCGGGAAGCCGGTGAAAGCCGGTGGAGCGAAGGGGGAGATGGATTGAAAAGCGCAGAACCACGGCAGTTGGCCTTCGCGTTCGCCGACTGCCCGAAAGGGGACAAGGCACGCGCCCCGCGGGACGAGTCCTATGGGAAGCGATTCTTGGTGCATACAGCGAAGGGCAGCGGCCGGATGGAGCCTGCCACTTGCGCAGCCGCCGAGGGGCGGCTGATGGAGGCGGTGGCGTCGGCGAGCAATCTGGCGCAGGCGCTGCTGAATGTGTTGCGAAACAAAGGGGCGCCCGGTGTCGATGGGCGGAGTGTGGAGCAGGTGGTCGATGAGGCGCCGGCTCTGCTGCCCGAGTTGCAGAAGTCTCTTCTCCAGGGAACCTACAGGCCGGGTGAGATTCGGCGCGTATGGATTCCCAAACCGGGAGGCGGCGAGCGCGGCTTGGGTATTCCGAATGCGGTGGACCGGTGGGTGCAACAGGCCGTGCTCCAGGTTCTGGAGCCGATCTTCGAGCCGCGGTTTCATCGCAGCAGTCACGGATTCCGCGCCAATCGGGGCGCTCACACCGCCATTGCGGAGGCGAAGCAGTATCTGGGAGAAGGCTACCGAGTCGTCGTCGATTTGGACTTGTCGAAATTCTTCGATCGAGTCCATCATCAACGCCTGCTCAACCGCTTGGGGCAGCAGGCGGGTGACGAGCGGATCCTGGACCTGGGGCGGCGGATGCTGAAGGCGAAGGTGGTGATGCCGGACGGTACAAAAGTGTCCACGGAAGAGGGCACGCCGCAAGGCGGCCCGCTATCTCCGCTGCAGTCCAATATCGTCCTGGACGGATGGGACTGGGAGCTGGAGCGCCGGGGACTTCGGTTCGTGCGCTACGCCGATGATTGCAATATCTTCGTGCGGAGCCAGCGAGCCGGGCAAAGGGTCATGGCCTCGACGCGTCGTTTTCTGGAGAGGCGATTGCGTCTTCAGGTCAATGAGGCGAAGAGTTCAGTGACTCAGCCGGGGGAGGTTCACTTTCTGGGATTTCGATTGGGAACCGACAGGGGTCCCAACGTCGAGGTGCTCAGATCGGCCAAGACAAAGGCGAAGCTCACTGCCCGGATTCTGGAGTTGACACCAAGAAGCTGGGGGAACTCGCTGCGGGCTTGCATGGAAGGACTGAACGAATATTCCCAGGGGTGGATCGCAAATTTCCGGATTTGTACCGAAGCAGGAGCGGAGGAATTCCGAAGGTATGACGCGCATGTCCGCCGCAGGCTGCGGGCCATCGTGATCTGCCAGAAGAAGCGCCCTCGGTTCCTGTACCGACACTTCGTGAGACGAGGCGCCAGCCCGGCGCAGGCGGCTGGGGTCGCCTATCAGGATGCTGAAATTCCTCGCTTGGTCATAAAAGAGCGATCGTAAGTCATTGATTTTACGTTCGCCAAGACGCTGAACCGTACGTTATTCAGCATCCTGCTATTCTGGGCGGGGTGTCTGGCACCGTAGCAACCGACCGGGGATGACCAAGGCATACCCCAATGCTTGGTTCCATGGCCAGCTTGGTTCATTGTATGACCGCTGGCGCGTGGCCAACCCTCTACCGCAAGTTCCCCGCCAGATGCTTCTGGCGTGGTGAGACATCGATCCAAAGAGCCGGATGCGAGGCCCGCAAGTCCGGTTCTGTGAGAGGCGCGGCAGGGCGACCTGCCGCGCCTACTCGACAGCGGCCCCCACAACTCGGGCGCCCACGCGGTCCTGGTGATAGCGTTTTGGTTTCCAAGACAAAACGTCACAGGAGAACCCGCATGAGCACCCGAGAACAACTTATCAAAGCCCGCCTTGGCCTGCTGCAACTGGCCGAGGAACTGGACAACGTCAAGCTCCCCTGCAAGCGCGCCGGCATCAGCCGCAGCCATTTCTACGAGATCAAGGAAGCCTTCAAGAAGTTCGGCCGGGAGGGGCTCGCCCCGCAGCCCAAACGCCGCCCGCGCATGCCCAACCAGACCCGCCCGAGGTCGAGCAACAGATCCTCGACATGTCGGCCCGCTACCCCACCTACAGCTACATCCGCCTCAGCGGCCAGTTGAAACTCGCCGGGTTCGGCATCGCCCCCTCCACCGTTCGTGCCGTTTGGCAGCGCCACGGCCTGCTCCACCGCTCCGACCGTCTCCTGTGGCTGGAACGCCGCAGCCTGGAGCAGGGTGGCCCGTGCTCACCGAAAGGCAGATCCGCCTGTTGCGCCTTCACCGCGGCCGCACGCAGGACCCGAAGAGCACATCGAGTCCTCACATCCGGGCTATCTGCTCTGCCAGGACACCTACTTCGTCGACACACTCAAGGGCGCTGGCGAGATCTACATGCAATCCGTTGTGGACGCCTTCTGCTCCCACGCCTGGGGCAAGCTCTATCTCTCCAAAACGCCCATCACCGCCGCCGGTCTACTCAACGACCGCGTGCTGCCCTTCTATGACGAACATGGCCTGGCCGTGCAGCATGCGCTCACCGACAATGGCCGCGAGTACTGCGGCCGGGAACTCCACCACGCCTACGAACTCTACCTGGCCATCAACCAGATCGGCCATCGCCGCACCGGCGTCTGCTGCCCGGAAACCAACGGCTTCTGCGAACGCTTCCACCGCACCGTCAAAGAGGAGTTCTTCAGCGTCGCCTTCCGCCAGAAACTCTACGGCAGCGTCGCTGAACTCCAGGCTGATCTCGACCGCTGGCTGGAGCTGTACAATACCCAGCGGCCCCACCAGGGCTACCGCACCAAAGGAAGAACGCCCCACCAGGCGTTCTTGGATGGACCCGACCGTATGCGGCAGGCGACTGCCGCCAAACTGGCTACCGAAACACCCCACCAGACTTCGGCGTGGGTGTCCGGTGACCTCCCGCCAAATACAAGTTATGGATTGGAAGCGAGCGGCGGCGACGGCGAGGCGGTCGCCTTCACCGACTTCGAGAGCCCTGACGGCCGCGCGCTCGCGTTCCGTCTGAATGACGATCAAGCGCCTTGCCGCCTTTGAGCGTCTCTCTTCCTCCCAAGGACCTCTTCGTAGATTCTGCGGAGAGCTGACGCGTGCGCGAAGAGCGAAAACCTCTCTTGGACAGTCTTCCGGGCGTTGCTCCCCAGCCGGTTGCACAATACGGCCGATGCCGCGACCATAAGTATGCGCTGCGCCAACGCCTCGGCATCGCCGGCCTTGAACAGCAATCCGTCGTGATTGTCCGTAATCATCTCAGGGAAGCCGCCGGACTGCGACGCAATGATCGGCTTGGCCATCGCCATTGCCTCAAGTACGGAACATCCAAGCGGCTCGTCTTCAGAACATAGGGCTACTGCATCCGCAGCAGCAATAAGTGTGCGCACATCGGACACAAATCCTGTAAAGGACACTGCATCCTCAACACCTAGGCGTGACACTAGCGCTTGCACTTCGGACATCGTACTCTGACCATCTCCGTCTCCAGCGAGTAAAAGACGAAGACTTAAGCGCTGAGCTCTTGCCCTAGCAAAGCCGTGAATCAGAAGGTCGTGCCGCTTGTAAGGCACAAATCGTGCTACGCAGAGTATGGTGAACTCGTCGGCTCGCAATTGCAACTTTTCGCGCATGCGGAGCTTCCTTTTAGACTCCACAGGACTGAAGTATTCCGTATCAATGCCGTCGTAAAGCACCCTAATTTTCCCAGGATCGATCATCTCCTCCTTCAGTCGCTCACGGACGAAGCCAGAAACTGCTGTGATGATGTCTGCTGCGATCAGGTGGTCGAGTATCCCATCGAAGCGCGCCAGTCTAACCCATTGTAAAATGGGGACTCCGCCCGCCCTCGCCTGTGCTAGCAAGGGAGTTCCGACGTAAGCATTGCAGTGAAGAATCTCAGGGCGGACGGCGTCGAATACGGCTCTGGAGAGCAGGAAATTTGGAAGAGTCGGGGCCGCGAAGTCTCTATTCGGGCAGTGCACTTTGGCGCCAGCCATCTTCAATCGTTCTGTGAACAGGCCTTCTTCTCCAATCAGGCAATGGAGGTCGATATCGCCACCGCGGAGGGATTGAACGGTCGAGATGAGCGCCTGTTCACTGCCGGAAAATGCACTCGGATTTGATGCGAAAAGCACGACGCGTTTGCCACTCGTCCGTGTCGCTGTCGGCCAAATGACCTGGCGACTTTCTGCTGCCCAATCTCGCATCAACAAGTCTCGGAAGGTTCGCAGAGCATCACCAGTCCCCTGTGCATCGGACAGAGCAAGGGCAGTCTGAATTCGCTCGACATCAACCTCGCTTTCCATCGGAATGCACCGTGGAATGCAGCCCCGATTGAGACCGAAACCGTGCAGCAACTCCAGTCGTCGAACTATGAGTTGGTTTGTTTCTTCTAATGTCCCTGCAATGCTCGCCAAATTCGCGAATACAGATCTGGGATCTCCATTTGCTGCTACGCCCTCCGGCAAACTGGCGAAAAACTCGAGGGCCCTCTCCTCACAGATTCCCAAGTATAGCGGAGCGGGTAAGTCACCACAAAACGTAACATCGGAGCGTAGCTCGCCATGCAATGTTATTAGTTTCTTGATGACGGATTCCGGCAACAGATCCAATCCCACTAATCCGTGAGCCAGAACAACACGGTTCAGGCCGTTGTTTAAACTGACGAACCCGATTGAGCGCAGCCAAGCTCCGCCGCGCGATTGCAACTCCTTGACTTGAAGCTGCGCTAAGGTGCTCGAGATTTTCATATTACAGGGGGGGGTCACTAGCGCGGCGACCGGCCAAGGCGATCTTCCTTTCAAGCCCTCCAGGCATCGGGTAAGCAGGGTTGAATTGCCAAATGGCCTTAGCCAGCCGAAACGGTTCAGAGTCGATGGCACATGTCCTAAAGGCACCAGGCACGCAGCACTTAGTTCACTGCCAGAAACCTCTGTCTCTTGCCTAACTTGCACGTCACGCATGCTGCTTCACTCACGTTTCACGTTCAGTCCGAAAGAAAAGTGCGAGGCACGGTCTCGGTTCCCCAGCATTCAAACACGCGTAGTAATGCGTTATTCTGCGCAACAGCTAATATTTTCTACCTACTACAGTTATAAGACATTAATTCTTGCTACACGTTAACTTTGGGACCTCATGCGTGTAGAGGGCTCCATCCATTCTCTAGGGAGTAATTACCACGGGCGATTGCCAGAATCGCGCCCGCCCGCGAGCCGGGTCCACGATGTTCACTTGGCAAACATATTCGCCAGGGTCGAACTGTTTCAAAGGAATGCGGAAGCGCAGGACGTGGCCGCGCAGCGGTTCCCGTAAAGAATAGGCTGGCCCAACCGGAGCTGTTTCGAAGGCCAGGGCTTTATCGCGGTAGAACGTCACATACGCCAGGGGCTTCTCGCTTTGATACACCTGAAGGTACAAGAACAGCTCCTCCTTCTTGCGGAACACTTTGGTCAGGGAAGGGAGGAGCTTCAGCCCGTTTTCCACGAGCGGATTGCCAGCCTCAAGGCGCTGATCTTTTTGCTTCAGCGTCGCACGGATCGATTCGCGCAGGTCGACGCGCTGGCTGCCGAGCACCACGGAGCTGATCGGAAGTTGGCTCACCTCTTTGTTGAGATTGAGAATCACAAACGGCATGTGATACGTACCGATTCGCCCGGTTTCATTGTCGCGGGCAAGAAACTTGATGTGATATCGGCCAGGAAAAAGGGTAAATCCGGTGTCGTACTGAACGATGCGCCGCGACAACTCAATCGCGGAGTTCGCACCAAGTTTGATATCGACGCTGTCCCGTACGTTCGACACCGTTTCTCCGTAGTCACTTTTGATTTCGCCGATAAACTCGATGCGTGTGCGCTCCTGGCTTTGTGCTTTGCCCGTCATCAATTCGTGGCCCGGAATGGTTACCGAAAGGTTGACAAAATATTCTGCGTTATTGATCTGAAAATATGCGATTCCCAACGCCAATTTTAGGTCCGTAATCGGATCCTCCAACATGAACGCTTCTTCCAGCTGGTGCTCCCTGTCGGCAGCGTCAAACGCGCTGAATTCTTTCGGTGCGTAGTAGCTTTTGCGGTACTCGAGCTTTGCCCCAGGATATTTTGGCAGCGCGATACTCACTTTGCGAAGCTTGCCATCACGCTGATCGTTGGTGGTGTAATAGCCCAGGATATAGTGGCTGCTCATGGATTGTTGCGCTTGCACGATTTCTGACAACAGGTCGTTGGAATCCAGCAGCGCCCGGCCCCCCGTTTCGGCGGCCAGGGTCCATAATGTGTTCTGCCGGCGCTCCCGGTTCTCGACCGCACGCTCCAGAGCTGCTCCCGTATACAAGGCAAGTCCGCTCACAGAACCGCTCCGGGCATCCCCAAGCGGCGGCTCTGCGTCAAGTCCGCGCGCGTCTATAGGCCAAAGCGAAACCCCCGCACGGACTGCCGCATTGATGGTCGCGCGAAGCTGTGCTAAGTTGTTCACGCCCTCCAGCCGAAGTCCCGTCGTGAAGTAAACCAGGACCTTCATCGCATTGACGCTGCCAAGAAGATTCGCTGCTGTTTGCAGGGCAGAAAGTTGGCGGTCATTGAAAAAGATATTGAACTCCGGGCTGTTTTGGCCGAAGGAAGCGCCCGGACCTGGCTTTTCGGCGCCCAGCCCGCCGAAGCCTTCACTGTATTCATTGGATCGTCTAAGAGTTTCTAATGCCTGAAGCAGAACCTGGCGGTCGGCGGTGAAATCGAGTAACACTTGAACACTGCCGCGAGTAAACGCGAGGATGGCGACCAAGTCCTGGGAGGACATGCGCGTCTGCACGAACCGGGCAGCGGCATCAAGAGCCTGCAGTTGATCTGGTATTGCTAAAGTGGCGAGATCGAAGTAAAAAGCCAGAAGCCGCCGGTTGCGGTAGAGGGCATCGTCGGGGCGGATGGAACGGATAGAAGGGCGCGCCCGGTGGACGTTGGAAGCCGTTGGCTGATCCACCGATATGGGCGGCAAAGGCGCCGGCTCTGCGAGTTTCTGAAATTCAAAAAAGCGGATCTGTTGAGGAACTCCGTTTTCTGTCACCACAAAGTCGTCAGCGGTCAGACCTTCGATGAAGTTGCCGCGCCTGTCCTTCACGATTACGACTTCGGTGACTAACTGCGTCGTGATGCGAAAATCGGCATTTTGGCCGGTTTGTGTGTTTGGCGCGACTTGGGCGGAGAGGAGGGCCGGCGCGAAGAGCAAGAGTAACCAAGGCCGCATAGCAAATGGTCAAAACCGGGCGCGCAGGACCACCCGCACGGTCCGCATCGGGTTTACCGCATTGGGTAAACCGAACTGACTATTGCCAATGATTGTGTTCCAGCGCGTATACACGACGTTGTTCAGCACATTGACCGCCTCCAGGCGAACATCGAGGCTGAGACGGTCCCAGCCGCCGAACGTGCGGCCAGCCGACGTGTTCACCCCAATCCTCGCTGGACCGTTGATGATGTTGCGGCCGGCGTTACCCCATCGGCCAGGAGGAGCCGGGGCGAAAGCTGCCGGATTCACGTATAGACCCGGAGGAGTGTCATATAAGGGAGCGCCAGTGTAGTCTGGCCGTATGCTCCCCACAACGCCCGTACCCGGCAGGTTTACAAAATAGATTGGAGTGAGCGGCGATCCGCTGCCCGCGACAAATTGAGACGTGAATGTCCAATTGCGAAGAAGCGGATTGCGGGCCCAGATGCTGTACTCCAGGGTTGCGTCCAGCACATGACGCTCGTCGAAATTCGAGCGGGCGCGTTCGGCCTTGAAATCCAGCCAATTCTGTGCGATCAAAGGTCCGGCCTCGTTGCGCCCGCCCAGCGAGGCATTATCGATCGATTTGGCGTACGTGTACTGCATCGTTGCGGCAAACCCGTTTGAGAGCCGGCGGCGAAGTCGCACTTGACCTGCATGGCGAATGGAATTGCCGTCAGAGACCAGGTAAGTAAATCCTGCCGGTTCGAGGAAGGTGTCCGGAAAAGTGTTCGGCAGGAATTGCTGCTGCGCCCGCGTACCTTTGATTCCTTGATAACTCACTGCCAGTTGCATGGCGGCAGGAAGATCTGTCTGTAATGTGAACTGCCATACCTGCGCGTAGCCAACCCGGAAGTTAGGAGTCACGCCGAACGTTGTCGCCTGGGTGATGGAGGGCGGTCGCGGAAAGCCGTTCGCCAGCGTGAGGGGCGTTTCAGGCGTACTCGCGACGCGCAGACTGGTGGACAATGGCGCCTGTTGCGCCATTCGTAAAGCGACGGGCTGGTAGACGCCAGAGTCGTAATAGATGCCATAGCCTCCCCGGAAAACCATGGCCGCCGCAGCGAATGGGCGCCAAGCCAAGCCGATGCGCGGGGCGATATTGTTGCGATCCGGCCGCGGGAACCAATCACCTCCCGTGTCGTCCCTTTGGATCACGGGCACGGCAGACGAAAAACCGGGAGAAATTGCCAGATTTACTAGGCGGCCGTATTTTTCCCGTACTGGCGACGAATAGTCCCACCGTACCCCGACGTTAACCGTAAAAGTGGAGCTGGCACGCCACTTGTCTTGGATAAATAACTCGTAGACGGAGTTCCGCAGATATTTATCAGCATTGCCAAAGGCAATCGAGCTCACCGCGGGAAGACCCAGAAGAAACGCTTGAAAGTCACGATCCCCCGTAAAGCTAAAAGTGCCACGTGCATCTTCCTGTGACAAAAGATTCCAATGCTGTCCTTGAAAGGCAAATCCGAGGGCGATGTCGTGACGGCCGCGAACCAGACCATATTCCAGGGGTACCTTGAAGCTCTGATACCGGTTGAAGGCCGCTTGTGGAAGTGTGAGGCCAGCGATGCCACTGGCAAATTGCAAGTTCGGCGGTCCCCAGTTCTCAGGGTCCTGGTTGTTGCCCTGTATGCCTGCGACCGCGGAGAAATTGATTCGATTCGAAAAGAATGGCGTCACGCGATCCGAGAGGCGGCTGAATTCCAGACGAGCGGTAAAAAACTTTGGCGAGCGAAACAGACGGCGATAACCCAAGCTGGAAGTTAGTCCGAGGCCGCGGCTCGTGTTCAGGAAACCGAATTGGTCTGGCTTGCTGTCACGGCGGCTTTGCGCGCTCAGGTTGACCTGGAACGTGTTCCGGTTTACTACTTGGTTGAAACTGGCCTGGAAGTCGTCTCGATGCTCACCGGATACAGCAGCCACCTGGTAGTTGTATCCAGACCCGCCGTCGAAGTTCGGCAAGGGATATAGCGCAAGCAGTGCCCTGGCCTGCGAGCTCATGCGATCGTCCGGGACCGAAGTCCGTTGCTCGAGCGTTGGCATCAATGCGGTGAAGGTCTCAGCGACGCGGTTTCGATAGCGTTGATACTGGACAGTGAACCAGCCGAGGTTGCGCGTCTGAGGAATGCCGGGAATTCGGAGTGGTCCGCCGAACGAGAACAGACTCTGCACCCGGCTGTAATCCGGTTTTGGAGTATTCTGCCCGGTTAGTGAATAGGGGCGGGCATCAAATGACGCATGGTTCAGGAGGATGCCCAGATTGCCGTTGTAGGGAGATCGCGGCTTGGGACGGTTGTTGCCGAACGACGGCGTCAGTGCAAAGGGCGTAGCAGCGCCGTTGTTCTGGCTGCCAGAAATCAGAAAGATACTGGCGCCACGCGCTGCAATCTCCTCCGATTCGGATTGGGAGGGGGCCACCTGATTCGGTGGTGGGTCCGGGGGCCTGTCGACGGATTTTGCCGGCTTGACGGCGCGCACCTCAACCAGTTCGAAGTTGGGGGGGACTGTGCCCCGTCCGGACGCGGTTGCCTCTGGGAGTGAGGGGGCAAGGGGCAATTCGAACTCAACCGAGCCGGATGTCGGAAGTACGATCTCGCGACGCTGGGAAGCAAGCAGTTGCATGTGTGTTTCCACTATCCAGACTCCCTCGCTCAGGTTGGAAAACTGGAAGAAACCCGCGGAATCCGTGATGACGGACTGTACTGCACTTCCTTGGCTGGCAGTAACAGTGACGCCAGGAACGGGAATACCGCCGAACGTAATACGCCCGCGGATGTCCGCCGTCTCCGCCGCGGAGCAGGCGCCAAATATGCCGAGGCAGGCAAGAAACACTCCAAGACGACTGTGCTGTCTTCGGCTCATCGCACAAATAGGCTCGAATTGCGGCAAATTGGCTGGTGCAGCACCGCTCGAAGGCGGCGATCTCCACCGCGCGACCAGTTATTTTGGGTAGGCAGTGCCACATGTTGGACTACCCAGTAGTCGGCAGGACCCTTCGCTCGCGTCAGGCGGAGTCCGAACTGGCTTCGCAAATTGGAGATGAGCATGGCTAGACCCTCCGCACCGAGGCCGCCCGAGGACGCCGCATCCGGGTCCGGACTTTTCCAGGCGGCGTCCAGGTCGTAATACCCTTTAAGGCCGGTTTCATCTCTTACCGGAGCGTCAAAAAAAAGAGACAGGGCCGTCGCTAGCCCCTCCATCGTCACCTGTCGGCCAATGATCCGGCCTGACTGGTCGCCAACGGCTATGTTCACTCGTCCCGGCATCACCGGCGGATGGGCAGGCTTGACCTCCGAAATCTTCAAGCCCCCTTTGTCAACTACGAGGCGGTAAATGGGGCCTACCCATGTTTCCTTCTGGATTTTGAGCTGGAAGTGCTTCGCCAACATTCTGCGCAACATGGCCTTGACCGCCCTCTTGTTCTCTTCCGGAGGAAGATCCGGAAAACCGTCGGCGGGCTGCGCTGATACCGCGTATGCCTTCTCATGAGCCCACTTTGGCAACCCAAGTAAGTGCCTTGACGGGTTGTTCACATCATAAGCGATCGCGATCATGAAGAAAAGGGTTGTTCTCGGGTCGCTGAAGCGACCGCCTGGTAGAATCGGCGTAAAGTCGGCTGACCGAAGAATATTCGGGGCGTTGGGCGGCACTGGTCGGATGGAGACCACTTCGAATTCGGGCTCATTCACCTCGGCTGCTGGTGTGCGACTTGTCAGGAGAAGGGCAGCAAGGCCCAATGCCATCAGCGCGAAACCTCGTCGACCCTTCACGTGAGAATCACTCCTTTCTGATTTGGCTAACAAATAGTGGTGCTTTGCATAGAGCAGAACCTAATCTAGAAGACACTATCGGTTAGCGACGCAGACGGACTGTTCCTGGCTCCGACTCTTATCTTCGTTGGAGATACAGTAACAGTGGGTCTTGTCGCCTTCCTTTTCCCCACATGTTCCTGGAAGCGGCCGACCTCTGTCGTCAAAGTATGTACATGGCACGCTTCTGCACCGCCCACCTCGCAGGCTATGGCTGATCACGAGCCACGAAGCCAAGCAAACGACGGCTGTTGCCACAGCAACAAGGATGAGACTTCTTCTTCGGGGGTTCAATCTGGCCTCCCTCCGGCACAATCCGTCTCCTTGCTACACTAGGGACACCGTACTTGCAAATCTTTTTCCAAACAACACCTGCCACGACACCATGGCACCCCGAGCTCAGCCCGTTTTTGCACCTCGATCCGAATGAAGTCTTGCCAATTCGCGAAGCGCCTTGGCCAGAGCCTTCTGGTCCATAGTCCCCTCCCGATACCATCGAATACGTCCATCTCCGTCCAGGAGAATGGTCTGAGGGGTAACAAATGGGACTAGGATACGCCCAAGGCGGTAGTCGACAAACCGAAGATGGATGGTACCCCAAGCATCGCCTTGGAAATTCAGTGGTCCACTTCTAGGAGAAACAATAACCGATTCGCATCCAGCGCGACGCACTTGCTCGGCAAGGCGACGATAAAAAGGCTGGTCGACCCGGCAATAGTTGCACGAGTCAGAGGATACGCGAAGCAAAACGCAGGGGGTAACGGCAGGAATATAGCGCTGAGGGTTTGACCCAAAGCCGGCTAAGGAAGGGAATGTGGAAGTGGGTTGGTAAAGCCCTGTTTTGCCTCGTACCCAGTAGAACAGCTCCAATTCAAATACGTTGACTACAATGAGAGCAACAATCAGGCACTCATTGAAATGCCTCCAGTTTATCCGCATACATCATCCTCTCAGGTGCTTCACTATGAGGCTAGCTTGCAGTGACGGTTCGTTTGAGGACGGGATGTGGGACCGCAGGATCATTGCCCGGTCGTACAGCAGCGCTCCATGGGCCTGGATCGTGTTGGCGACGACGTGCATTTGATAGAGATCGAGGAACGCAACGATCGTGAAATTTGCAAGCCGCTGATACTGATTGCACGCGTTTCCGGCGTTACAAATTCCCCAGTAATAAATTGGTCGGCCTCCTTGAGGACGCGCTGCGGCAACCGTCTCGATAACCTTATTCCAATACTCGATCTCCTCAGTGCCTTTTCCTACATCGATGACGAAAAGCAAGAGGAAACCTTCGCCTTCGAGACGACCGTTAGCAGCCACCGCAGGCGAGATCACCTTCCCGTCTGACGCGATACCGTTCAGGCTGCTGTCGCGTGGCAAGTATGCAAATCTATCGCGGCGCGCCTTGCAAATCGATATCTCGTCAGAAACCCTTATACCGAGGTACAAAGAGTTCGCGGACAGCAGAACGATTGCAATAGCAGGGAGCCAACTCGCCAAAGGGGCCCTCCGATGGCAACCAACCATCAACCCTCTCCAACACTCGCACCTAACCCTTGACCGCTCGCTCAATTTTGTGAGTGTCGCGAGGGATCGAGTGAAGGTCGGCAGTCTGGAGCAGTTCGCTACAAATCACAAGCCGACTGCTGTTGACTGTTGTTGTCTTTAGTGCAGGCGCAATTACTGCCAGAGCTTCCAGTATATGTCCCGCAACTCCCCGTAGTCTAAGCCATTGGAACAGCGGTCGCAATTGCTTCCGGAAGAGGCACAACTCCCAGAGGATGGGGTACCACTAACGTAATACGTGCAGGACTTGCTCGTGCATCCGTCGGCGAACACACTGTCCGTGGGCAAGCTCAGTGCGAATGCCAATGCAGCTATGGAGGCTCCTAGCACAGAAGTACCGTGTTGCTTCAGCGCCATTTGTCGAGAAATCTCCTTTCTTTAGAGATAATGGGAGGCCACAACGTGTCTGTATGGATAACAGGCCGCAGGAGAAGTGCCGAAAGCCGCGCTGCGAGTGCCGCCGGTTTGAACTGCGGGCAGCGGCGACGACGGCGCGGACAGCCATCGGTAAGGAGAGAAGGCAGAGCAAAGTCGCGGGGAATCGCAAACCGAAGGGCAGCGATGATTTGCGACTATAGCTGGCTGACTGTTCGTAAGCGAACCGCATCAACCCTCATTTACTGCTTAGCCTTTCCTAGCATGGGTTGGGTGGGTCTGTCAAGTCCCAAAATCTTCCGTGTCAAGGCAATTTAGATACGTCATGCCCCGGGGCAAAGTAGAAAGGTCAGCTTTTTGGCCCGACGCCGGAGGGAGCGTGTTAGTTTGGGTCGTCCGGGAGGGGTCGCGCCCGTCCGGATGCCCAAAGCCGAAGCGACGGGGCTGGCTCCGGCGTGATCGGTTGCAGAACCCGGGACTGTGTTCCCGGGTTTTGCTTTGTGTGCGATCATGCTGGTGAAGCTCTTGAGCTTCGGCTTGTGGGCTTTAAACGCGAAGATGAGCCGGGCGCAGTTTGCCCGGCTTTTCCTTTTTTAGCTGGTGGCGTTAGCGATGTGGATCGCCTGGTCTAACGTCGGCGACTTGGACTTCCAGAAGTTCTTCATCCATTTGCTCTTGCCGCCAGCGTTTGGAGCCTTTCGCGAAACAGCCTGAGCCGGCTTCGATGTACCCTCCTCTTTGACCGGAGTTGACGCCGGCGTGGGTTCGCACTCACGTACGGCCAGGTAAGTCCCCTCAAATCGAGCTGCTATGGTTCCGTCGCGCCGCTGCTCGACTGTGATGAACGCTCCGCGCAAGCGAGGCCGCACCTGCAATGGGTCGCTTTGCCAGCTTCGCCCGTTCAGACGGAATGTATAGTCATTGGTGACCTTTCGCTGCTCGCTGCGGCTGAGAATCGCGTGTAGATCGTGATGCATGGCAAGCGGTCGGTGCGCGTCGTCGCTACAGGCTGGAACTTCCGCAAAACGGGCATGCCAGTCGGGCAAGTACTCCCGCTCCAGAAACTCGTTGGCTTGCTCCAAGGTCGTGATTCCTTCTACTCGCATTAGCTTGACCAGCCGGTCCTGCGCCGTTTGAAAGCTTCGCTCCACGCGGCCTTTGGCTTGTGGCGAATGCGCAGCAATGCAGCCGATGTTTAGTTCCCGTAGCGTTCGGCCGATCTGGGTAGGCGGCAGTGGCTCCTCGCGCGCCGGATGATTCTTCTTCGGCGTGGTGTGGAAGATGCTCGACTTGTCCGTATAGAACTCGAGCGGTCGACCATAGCGGTGTAGGTATTGCTCCAGCACCGCCATGTTTTCCTCCGTCGAATCGTGGCGTACGAACCGCGCAAACACGCGGCTGGTTGCGTCGTCGATCAACGTGATCAGGTACCGCAATTCGCCCCGTCCTTCCAGCCAGTCGTGCTCGGACGTGTCCCACTGAACCAGCTCCCCAAATCGCTCGCGCCGCTCACGCCAAACGTGCACTTGGCGCACTCGCTGTGCCTTGGGACGCCACAACCCAGCGCGCGTCATCCACGTTCGCATCGTCTCTTTGCTCACCTCAATGCCGTGCTTGTTGGCCAGAACTTGCGCCGCCAGTGTCGGCCCGAAGCCGCCGAACTTGGGATCGCTCAGCATCGTCATCGCTTGCTGCTCCACATCAGCCCCGACCCGGCGATTCGACGCCCGCCCACGCAAGCCATGGATCACGGCCTTGTCCTTACGCTCTTTGAGCGCTGCCAGCAGCCTGTATACCTGCCGTTCGCTCACCTTCAACTCTTGCGCAGCCTGCTTGCGGGTTATCAGCCCCTGAGCCGCTTTCTTCAATGCCACCAGGCGGTCCCGGTCGGCTTGGGTCATCAGCAGACCTCCGTTTTCTGCTACCTCCCCAGCGTCAACCTGTCAACCTGACATTCTTACTTTGCTCTACCCTGACATTCTCACTTTGCCGCGACAGTCCCAAAATCTTCCGGCGTAACTGAATGTAAGAGTGGCCGATCTAATGCTATTGGGGCATGCCACAGCCCCAGTTCCTGTTTCGGCTCCACATAGTCGCGCTCGACAATTTAGCGGTGCTTGGCCAGCCGCACCAGCTCTTCGAGCGGCGTCTCCTCGGGCAGATTCGCCAGCCAGAACTTCGCCGGCTCTTGTGCTCCGCGCGGCCACTCGGCCAGCAGCCACAGCTCGCCGTGCGGCTTCGAGCGCCAGTAGTCCCGGTGCACCGGCCGCACCCGCACGGCCACAAACCGCGAGCCGAGCGGCTTGCTGGCGCCCTCGCGCCACCTGACGCGCTTCAGCTGCTTCTCGCCCAGCTCCATCACCAACTCGCGCGCCGTCAGCGGCCGGTGATCCTGGCTGCGCCGCAGCAGCTTGGTGGGCCGTCCGCGCCCGCTCCAGGGCTTGGCCTCCAGCGGCGCCTCACCCGGCCGCCACAGGCTCGTGCTGCCCTGAACGCCCACCACATAGCGCAACCCAAGCTCCTCCAGCGCCTCCCGGACCCGCGTGTCGCTGCCATCGGCCGCATCGGCGAGCACCGCGCCGGGCGGGACCCCATCCTTCAGCGCCTGCCCGATCATCGCGAGCGCGATCTCCGGCTTGGTCTGGAACTCGACCTCGTCGGGCACGCCGGCCTTGCGACGCCGGGCGCGGTCCTCGGCCCAATTCGCGCGGCAGATACAGCCGCCAGACCACCGGCAGGCTCGCCTCCCAGGTGGCCACGCTCAGACTCACACTGACTTGGCAATTGTCCTGCTTGCCCAAGTGGCCGCAATACTGCCGGGCCACGCCCACCGAGTGCTTGCCCTTCTTCGGAATCCCAGTGTCGTCGACGATCCATGCTGCCACCGGCCCCTGCCTTTGCACCCTGGGCAGCACGTAGCGACGCACTTCAGCCAGCAGAGCGTCGCTCGACCAGGGGGCCTTGGCAGCCAAGTGATGCATCGACTGCCGGGCCGCCTGCACGCGGCCCGGATGCAGGCGTGCGGCCATGGGCTCGATGCTCTTGCGCTCGACGTCGAGCAGCAGGCCGGTGCAGTAGTCCTTCAGCGGCTGATGCCGGTCCTTGTGCCCCACGGCTTGGCCCAGGCGGTTGAGGTAATCCGTGAGGCGCGTCTGTTGAGAGCCTGGCCCGGAACGGGCGGCAGTCACAAAACAAGCATAGCATGAAATGTTCTATTTATGACCCAGTAGTACTAACGCCAAAGGAAGGCGGAGAAGCGCACAGAAGCACTGGAGCCTCGCCGGAACGCGACAGAAACGTGGCATTTCCCCGCTCTTCGTTTTGGGCAGTTACGGATTGGTGTACAGCAATATGTAGCCGAGGGTGGTCCCGGCGGGGGTCTTCACTTTGATTACGCCGGCCCAGCCGGAAGGATTGTTTGCGGCGCCCAGTTCTGCGAGACGGTAGCCGTTGCCGGAGCCGCCAGCGAGGATGAGTTCGCCGTTGGCGGTGAGCTCGAGGAGGGTGCTGTCGGCAAGGTTGGAGGCGGGGCCGTGGATCTTGAGGGGTGAGGCGGAGGAGTCCGGCGCGGCGATGACGGCGGGGCCGGCGGCGAGGCCGGAGGCGATGTGCGGCGTTTGGGAGGCCCAGGTGCGGGCGTAGGCCTTCTGTGGGTCGCTGCCCTGCTGGAGACAGGCGCCCCAAAGGTGGATGTCGCCGGTGGTCCAGTCGTCGCCGTTGGCGGCGTACTGGCGGATGACGATCCACAGGCCAGTCTGGCCGGTCGCCAGCGTGCCAGTGATCTTGAAGCGCTGCCACGAGGTCGTCAGCGTCACCTGCGTGGGTCCGGCCAAGTAGGCCGCGTATGCATTGTCGACGATGGCGATGGACACCTTGCGGTTGCCGGAGGGGACGCGCGCCCAGACGTAGAAGGTATAGGTGCCGCCGTCGGCGAGGCCCGCGACCTGCTGCTGGATTACCGGCGTCTCACTGATGGCGGTGATCACGTCTGCGGTCTGATTGCCGTCCGGGGCGATGACAGCATTCGACGTGACTGAGCAGGAGCCGCCATTCTTGTCCCAGACGGTCGCGGCGAAGTCTTCGGAGTGCTTCGCCATGTTCTCGAGCGGGCCTCCGACGGTCTGATGGGGACCGCAGTCGATCGGCCCGGTGAAGTGCTCGCCCGCGCGGTTGGCCGGGATGTAGGCGAGGGCGTTGGTGATTTCGCCGGCTTCCGGAGGACTCGCGCTGATGGTCACGCTCACGCGGTCGTTGGCGGGATCGTCGGCGGCAGCAAGTGAGACGCGCGTGCCTTGGACGAGGTTGAGCGCACGGCGCGTGCCAACGTCGGCGCCGTCCTTCTGGACCTTGTGCGGGAACTCGCCGCTGACGATATCGCCGGCGGTGTGCGTGTGGCCCGGCAGGTCGCCAGCCGCGAGATTTGCCCCGGCGGTCACGCGCCCCCTGGCGTCCACTGTGACCTTCGGATACGTGCCTGGCGCTGCGCCGGACGCAGCCATCGAGAGCACACCCGACTCGATGGCTAGGCCTCCGGCGGCATCAATCTGTACGATGCCCTTGTTGCCATAGCCCGCATCCGGGTATGAGAACGCGCCGAAGGTCTGCCCGGGCGCGAAGTCGATGATGGCGTCTACGACGAGGTGGTCGTTGGCGTTCAGCGCCAGGCCCAGATCACCTGAGCCGTCGGCCTTGCGCCATTTCAGCGCGCCGTTGTTCGGCAGGCGCACCAGGCCCGTTGCGGCCTTGTTGCCGGAGCCGAATTCTGCGCCGTCGACGAAGGTCTTCGCGCCCGTGATTGTCACCGCGCCGTCTTTACGGACGTAGTTGCGGCTCGATGCGACCCCAAGTTCCTGTTCGATGGCGACGACGGCCTCCTGAAGAGCCTTGATGTAGGCCGAGACCATGTTGGCCCGCACGGTGGCGCCGGAGGTGTGTTGCGCCGCAACGGTGCCGAACGCGCCGCGCTGGCAGCCGGTGAACTGCGTGGCCGTCTTGCCCGTGTAGACGATCAGTTCGTCGTCGATCGAAAGAATCCCGTACTCGTCGGGGAAGCCCACACCGGTGGACTCGACGCCGATAGTCGTGTCGCCGGCGTAGACCGGCATCGTAGTGATCGTTTCGAGCGGCTTTGCGGAGAAGGCATCGGCGGGCGAGTAGAGACTCGATGCGTCGTCGATCGCGTTCGGATAGTTACTCATCCGTTCAACCTCCTCGCGTTCAATCGGAATGTGTTCAGCCGGCTGCTCGGCTCAGGTGCATAGGCAACAGCGACAGGCGCTTCGGGCGAGCGCGCGGCGCGCGGCCGGCGATAGGAGACAAGCGTCGCGGCGGCCTGCGCAGGCACTTCCAGCGGTACTGGCCGCGAGTTCAGGCAGAACTGATCGAACGCCCAGAAGCAGAACGAATACAATCCGCGGTTGCGCCACATGCCGTAGGCCTCGCGCATCGGCGGGTCGGGCGGGCCGTAGATGCCGGCCAGGTACATGCACTCCGACGCCGGGCGGCCGAGCTTCAGTGGGAACTCGAGCGTCTGCCGCATGAGCCGTGCGTTCTTCTGCCAGACGTCATAATCGAAACCCTCCGCGCGGAAGTACTTCACACCGTAGCCGGAAGTCTTCCATTCGTTGGGCAGGTTCACGTGGAAGTTGAGCGCGCGGAATGCCGGGTCAGGTGCGGGTTTGCCCTGATTGGCGTCGAGCGGCCAGAGGCACTCGAACACCGCCGAGGGATGGAACCGCCGGACGTAGCTCATGACCTCGGCGCAGTACTCCCAGATGCGATCGCGCAGGAAGTTTGCGGTCTCATAGGGGTGAGCCGGGTCTCCGATGGGGTCATCCGTGTTGCGGCGGAATGGCCAGATCTGACGGCCGAAGCGCTGCTGGAATGCCTGGATGGTCTCCGCGTCGTAGAAAGGCATGCCGCCCTGCGGGTCGAGACCTTGTTCGGCCGGGCCGATGTTGTCGAAATACCACCACTGCGTCTCGCCGAACTGGAGCACGATCGGAAGCCCCGCGGAGGCAAGCTCGTCGGCGCATTCCTTGTACATCTGCCTGAGATAGGCCCGCACGCGCTGGCCGAAATGCATCTGGTGCGACGGGATCGGCAGGAACACCTCCTCGCCAGGTAACACTACCCCGTTCTCGTAATGCAGGTACCGCGCACGCATGGCCGCTGGCGGCAAATAGCACTCCATGGAGAAGGCGAAGCTGGCAAGGATGCCGGCCTGCTTAAACTCGCGCGCCAGGTCACGGATCCAGTTCCGCGCCCCGTGCGTCAGCACGGGCGAGATCGAGTCGATCATCTCCCAGTCGCCTTCGGCGCCAGCCTGATGCAGTGCGGGTGTGCCCTGAGAGATGCTCCATTGCGGACTGGCCGAGATGCTGAATCGATAGCTCGGCGCGCGGGAGCGGATGTGAATCGAATTGCCGTCGCTCGTGCACCAGACGCCCGGAAAGGTGACATTGATCATCGCGCGCACATGCGAGGCGATATCCTCCGTGGCGAGGGCTGCACCAGGTGAGAAGTACAGCGTTGTGCCAGGCTGCTGTCCTAGCGGGTCGCCCAGCGTGATCCAGAGCGGCTGGTCCACTTGCCAGGAGTTCAGGGTCAAAGTGCAATTTGGGTAGGTGGCCTCAACGCGCCGGCGCTTGTTGTTCCAGAAGACGCCCATGTAGACGTCGGCTTGGCCCATGAAGCCAAGCTGCTTGAGGTGCCACACGTGCCAGGCAGGCGGCTTCTTGTAGCCGTGGTCGGTGTCGAAGTCGATTGCCGCGGAGACATCGGTATAGACCTTCGGAGGGTCTGGCGGATCCTGCGGCTCGAGTGGCCAAAGATAATCGAAGTAGAAGTAATAGCCGTTGCTTGCTGGATGCTTGTCGAATAGAGCGCGGATCTCGACCGTGTGCATCCCGCCGGGCAGCGCACTGGCGAGCTTCTTCATCGCCGCGAGGCCGTTGTAGTCGTTGAGATACAGATCGTGTACGATGGGCGCGTCGCTGTCGATCGTGACTTCAATCCGGCCCGCATCGCGGCCGAGCCAGGTGCCGAGATAGAGATCGTGCTCGCGCGGGTAGGAGTAGCGGATGGTCACGGCCCGGCGGTCCTGTGCGTCATTGGGCGCGCACCGCTTCGCGTGGCCGAGCGACCACCACTGCGTGGGCCAGCCCGCGCCATAACGGTAGTCCTCCCAGAATCCGTCATACCGGCAGCGGCCATCGGATTCTTCGATGCGCGGCGCATCGCCTCCCACCTTCAGCGTCCGGTCGCCTGTGACGGTGAGATTCGAGATCCTCACTTGCCACTCGATGTCCGAGCGCGTCCCGGTGATCGTGGAGATCCGCTGGATGCGGGTGCCGGGTGCCCAGGCCTGCGGCGGCGAGGAGTCTTCGCCGCGGCGGACCAGCACACGGTAGTACCATGTGTCCGGATCCTCCAGGTCCGGCTTCATCAGACCGAAGTTTGCGACGCAGGTGATGCGCTCCTCAACGTCCGGCGTGCCGACGTAGTACTTGCGCCCGGGCGCCATCTGCTCGGCGTCAGTGACATGCCACTCTTCTTCCATTCCAGACGGCGCGGCGGTGACGGGCTCTTTCAGCCTCCCGCCTTCACGCAACCCGGCCTCAACATCCTCGAAGCGCGGCGCGAAGGTGAGGTGGACCTTCACGATATCGGTAGCTGGAACTGGCAGCAGCGCGCTGCGGTCTCCGTTTCTATAGCCCGCGAGCGCGGCGAAGGGAAAGGTGAAGCGATAGAGGCGCGTGTTCTCGGCGCCTGTCACGGCGGTGGCAACCGCGGACGTGCCAAAGCCATCTTGCTTGTCCTCGATCCGAACGATCTGGTTGCCTCCATCCACGGAGACGCGCACGGGCATGCCGTTGGCATCGCGTCCGTAGTCGCCCAGTTGCCCAGCGAGTCGTAGCTTCAACTCGCAGGAGGTATTCGTCGTGGCGAACTGGTCCACTGCCAGGCTGCTCGGCTGCTCGCCGTAGTCCGGCTGCGGAGCATCCACCATCCGGCTCTTCAACGCCCGTCCAAAGTGCTTGGCCCTGGGCAAGACGCGGCACACGGCGCCGCTCAGATGACGGTGATTGAAATGCGCTGTAAAGCCGCCATAGCCAACAGACATCACCTTCACAACTTCGTCGTTCGCGGTACCGATGTCGATCCCCACGTAGTCGCCGGCGTGGATTTCGACGGATGAGGCGACCTGCGCCTTGTAGACGCCAGGCACAAAGCGCGTCAATGTGGCCGGAGCCGAGCCACTGTTGGACCACACGACGACGGGGCCGTTCACGTCCGGCTTCAACGTAGCGGTGACCACGTTGCCCGAGGCACTGCACTCGACCAAGTGGTTGACGCCGCTGCTCGAGGAGTTGAACCAGCTCGCCATGAACTCGGCAATCTCAGCCGCGCTGGCAAAGAGGTTCTGCGGCACGGCCAGCGTGACGCTGTTGATGAAGAAGTTGTGCCAGAACCACAAGTCATCCTGCCACCAGATGGCCTGGTCCGTGGCTGGAGCGTCAGGGCTGCCAATGTCCTGGTTGAGCACGGTCTCGAGGTTGCAGAATGAGATCGCCTCGGCCGAGGAGCAGGACCAGCGCGTGCCCATGAAGTAGACGTAGGCCGTGTCGGTGAGCGCCGGCGTCGGCTTGCCGACGAGCAACTCGTCGAGCGTGGCCGCATCGCGATCGTGAAGCGAGAAGCAGAAGCTGCCCGGAGTGTAGTCGCCAGAGACGACTGCCGCATGGTGCATCAACGGAACTTCGTAGATCTCGCCCGCTCCGGTCGTAATGGTGAGCTTGTCCCACCCGACCGAGGCGTAGCGCACGCAGTCGGGACGCACATTGCCTTCCTCGCCGTTGACGGGCAGGATCTCCATGTCGTACTGGAGGGTCAGCCCGGAGAGATCCGCAACGGGCAGCGGCTTCACGCGGAGGTGGTTGAAGTAGTCGTAGGCCGAGAAGAGCTGGACGTTGGCGAAGTCCTCGGCCGCCTGGAAGATGCCGGAGATCTGGAAGCCCGTCGCGGTGGCGTCGTGAAGCGTGGTGGTCGCGGCGCGGCCAGAGAAGCCCTGAAGCTGGACGGTGCGGCGGGGGTCGAAGAGGAGGAGAGGATCAGCCGGCATGATTCGCTACCCGTACAAGTTCGGCAAACGGTACACTTGAGTCATGGCGCGAAAGGCGAGCGTGGTCATCGAGAAAGACGAGCACGGCTACTACGCCTGGTGCCCGGAACTGAAGGGCTGCCAGTCACAGGGGGCTTCACTCGAGGAGGCGTTGACCAATATCCGCGAGGCCATCGAGCTTTACCTGGAGACGCTCCCGCCGGAGGAGCGCGACGTTCTGCTGAGCCAGGAGATCCTCACGACCGCCATCGAGGTCAATGCCTAAACTTCCTCGCTGGACGGCCGCGGAAGCCGAACGCGCACTCCTGGAGGCTGGCTTCCTGCTCTCGCGGTCAAAGGGAAGTCACCGTATTTATCTGAAGGGCACGCGCCGAGTCGTGGTACCATTTCACTCCGGCGTCGTCCTCCATCCGAAGATCATCAAGCAGGTCCTCGAAGCCATCGAGGAAACCCGCGACTAAAGCACCTTCAAGTCTGGATCACCACCGTGAGGTCTGACCCCGGATCCGGTGAGGCGACGGCCAGGATGTCGAAGGCCAGATCGTCGCCCTCATAGAGCACCGGCGTCGGCCAGATCGTCGGGCGAATGCGCTCACCGGCGGCGTGGTCCTTGGTCAGGACCGCCTGGAATGATTGATTCTCAGCATCGGAGCTGATCACTCGGACGTACTCTTCATTCGCGCCGCCGGGATCGAGGAAAACGAAGCTCCCGGCGACGAGACCGAGCCGGTTCGCGCCGTAAGAAGCCGTTTGAATCGTTTGCGGGTCGGGCCCGGCGATTACCGCTGAGATCAACACCAGGCCGTAATCGACATACGGCAGGCGCCGGGTGGCGGGCAGGCCGTAGCCTTCGTTCTGCACCAGGAAATCGTAGGTGTTCTTATACGCCGTCGGCAGCGACTGCGCGATGCCCATGTACTCGAGCGGCGACCACGTCGCACCGCCGTCGCGGCTGATCTTCACCAGGAACGCCGACTGGCCATCTGTTGTGCCGCGTTGAAGGTAGGCGTAGACGCAGCGGATCGAGGCGGCGTCCTGCACCTTCATCGGGATGACGACATTCTCCTGGACGGTGAGCGGACCGGGCACCTGGAAGGTATAGGCGCCGCCGTTGCAGGTGCGGAGGCCAGGCATGTAAGGCTCGTTGTGCCGCGAGAGCGGGAACACAGTGAACGGACCGTAGCCGAAATGGTTGGCCACGCCGGCCAGCGCCGCTACGATGCAAGCGCTGGGCAGCTTCGCCTCGATTCTGGCGGGCAGACCCGGCGTGCGGAAGAAACCCTTCCGGACGCTGAAGCTGAACGTCTTCTGGTCGAGCTTGTAGAAGCGGATGCCGGCGAGGTGGGCGCACCGAAGGGTGCCGAAGGTCGCTTGGCCCTCGGGCACCCCCGGGTAGGCGCGCTGCAGGTGAAACTCGCCGCTCGCCACGACTTTGCCCGGTGCGCCCGGGCCGGTGATCTGAGCGCACTCGTAGGAGCGCCGGCCAGGGTTCGCCGGGTCGGCCGACTCGTCGTTGAAGACGACAAAGTCGCCTACGCGGAAGACTCTCTCGGTATCGGGATTGGCGGTGCAGACCACGGTGACCTGGTCGGTCGTGGCGTCGATGGCCGTGTCGATGGACGCCCAGAGATCGGTGGCGAGCTCGTCCACGTAGTAGAGCGCCAGCGTGATCTCGTGTGCGCCGACGATGTTCGAGTTGCCCGAGGCGTCCGGCTCTACCGTCATCTCGTCGATGGCGAAGGTGCCGTAGTCGCCGAGACGCGGAATGCCGGTCAGCACGCCGGGGACGCCTGTGTCGATGAGCACTTCCTCCGCGGGCGGCTCCGGCACGACGTCGGCGGGCTTCGGGCCGGCGACCAGGTCGTACATCGAGTCGGTCGTCGTGCGGCCCTGGATGTCGATTGAGTAGTCGCGATTCAGCCGCCACGCGGTCACCCGGAACTCGCCCTGCCCGCCCGGCATATCCGGATGGGTCATCGAGCACACCATGCCGGGTTCGGTGTTCAGCGCGAGTACTGTTGTGCGGAAGCCGATCTGGCGCGCCTTCTTCCATTCTCCCGGTGTGATGCCGCCCAACTCTTCGCGCAGCCGCACGGTAATGATGCGCGCGGCTTGCGACTTCGAGGCCGTGCCGGAGAGATTCACCGTCGACTTCAGGAACAGCGGACCCGCCCCGCCGGCGATGAGCGTGGCGTGGTCGATGTCGTAGAGCGAGATCGAGTTGGCGACGAACTCGAAATCCTCGTCGGCGAAGTTGGCCGTCAGGTGGTTGAAGCCGGGCTTGAGCGGGGCGAGTTCGAGACTGCGAAACAGGATGTTGCCTTCGGTGAAAGCCTCGACGGCCGAGGAGTTCACGCGGACGCCGAGTTTGAGCTTGCCGTTCGAGAAGGTGTAATAGCCCAGGCAGTTCATCAAGACTTCCTGGAGCCAGTCACGCAAGGGCTTCTCTTCCTGGAGCACGCCGCGGAACTTGAACTGCGTTTCCGTACCTGTGCCCACCAGCTTCGTGACCTGCGCATTGCAGATCTCAGCCGCCGCGATGGCCGCCTCCACGTCGAACAGGGTCTCGGCGAAGTCGAGTTGCTGCGTGGTCGCGCCCGCGCCAAGGCGCAGGCCTCGGGCACGCAGGAGCATGTTGACCGCGATCCAAATGGGGTTGGTCAGTCCAGGCATCCATGCGCGAGCTCCCGGCGCAGTCCACACCCAGCCGCCGAGCCCCTGCGCGACGACGGCTTCCATCGAATGCTCGCTCAGGCGCGAGAGTTGTAATCCCTTGGCGTCTGAGCGCCGGATCATCAGGAATGCTGTGCCGGCCGCGCGCTCCGGACCAGCATCCGTGTCCATGCCGAATGTCACTGGATTCGGATCGGGGCCCAGGCTGGTCATCAGGCCGAGCGAACCCGGATAGCCGTGGTGGTACTGTCCGTCGAGCTTGTGGCCGCTGCCGTAAGCGCCCAGCGGCCCTTCGCCCACAATGCCCACGGCGGCGTAGAAGTCGCTTTCGTCGCGGCCCGAGGCGATCTTGGCGTTCACGGGCATGGGCGAATCGGTGTAGATCTCAGGCAGGACCTGATCGTAGATCGAGTCGGCGACCAACGAGACGGAGGTGAGCGTCGAGCGGCCGAAGCCCCACACGCCGGTCGAGTTGTCCTTGATGCGCACGCCCTGCGGCTTGGCCATGATGCCGCCGTAGTAGTCGCTCATGCCGTGCGCGCGGCAGCCGTTCGGCGTGTCGAAGCCCTTGTCGCAGCGCGATGGGTCGGCCTCGGGGAAGTTGACCAGGTCGAGCGCGCCTTGCGAGGCAAAGGGACAGGCCTGCGAGTTGAATGCCTTCCAGCAGGTGCGGGAAATCTTACGGGTCGGATAGGGCAGGTTCAGTTCATAGAGGCCGTCCGAGGCCGTGACCTTGAACTCCGGGCCGGCATCGAGCGACCAGTTGACGATATCACCCTTCCAGAGGTCGAGCTTGATGCCGGTGCCCACGTGGAACAGCGAGAACTCGATCGAGGCGCGGTAAAGGTCGACGTCGTTGGCCAGATCGCGCATGACGCGGTCGGCGTTGCCGAAGGTGAAGGAAGCGTCGTCGGCCTCGTTGCCCATGCCCTGCGAGATGCCGTCGAAGTCGAGCAGGCGGGCCTGGTAGAGTTGGCCGCCGACGGTGCAGCGGCGGTCGGAGAGATAGATGGCGGGGTAGCCGGCCTGGAGCGGCTGGATCCTGACGAGCGGGATGACCTGCTGGACCTGCGAGAGCAGCGCGTCTTTGAGCGCCTGCGAGGGGAAGCGGGTCACGGTGGAGTTGAGCGGGTATGCGGGCGTAGTGGAAGGGATCTCTACCAGCGTCACGCCAACAGAGCAGGCCCAGTCCGCGACCATTTCCCAGGACAGCGGCTCGTTGGCGAAGCGGCAGATGTACGGCGTAGTCCCGATGCCGTCGTCGTTGGGCGCGTTGTAGGTGAACGCGCCGTAGGGGCCGTACTTCGATTCCCAGAAATTCCGCAGCGCGATCCGTTCGGAATCGCGGAGCCACTGCCGGCGGATGAGGAATCGCCGGGCACCGTTGCCCAAGAGGTAGCGCTGCTCCACCTTACAGTTCCCACTGCCGAATTGGTGGATCACGACCTCTGGCCGAATGGCAAGCCCGCACCCATAGTCCGGCACAAGCGGGAAGACTCCGGACGGAACGATTTCCGGCACGACGACATTGCCAATTTGGTCCATCTGTTCACCTCGCCCAGTCCGGGCGGTAATCTATAAAGCGTCCGTTCTTTCGGCGATTACAGTCCAGGCAGAGGGGCTGGATGTTATCGATGGTGTTCGGGCCGCCCATGCAGACTGGAATCACGTGATCGGGTGTGAGGAATCCTTCCCGTGTGGCTCGGGCGTCGACGCCGCACGCAGCACAGCGATACCCGAAGATAGCGAGCAGTGCATGCCATTCCGCTTCGGAGTACGACTGGCCAACGCGCAGCCTGGCCCGCCGCTGGCGGTGCCATTCAGCCAATCGGCCGGGATGCATATCCTTCCAGCGCTCGAAATTGGCGCGGCAGCGCTCGCGGTTGGCGGCATTCCATTCGCGGCACAACTTGAGGTGCTTCTCCTTGTTCTTCTGCCGCCAACGCCGATAGTGGGCGTTGGCCCGCTCGCGGTTCTGCTGTCGCCAGCGGCGATCAGTCTCCCTGGCACGCCCACAGTTTTCAGCCTTCCATTTGCGTGAGGCGGATTTTCGGCAGTCCTTGCACTTTCGATCCAGTCCGTCACGGGTGCTCGGATGCCGGTAGAAATCGGACGTAGGCTTCGTCTGCCCACAAACAGAGCAGGCCTTTGTGATCGCGGATCCGATCATTTCGGGAAGCGTTTCGATATCGAGAGAATTGGGCTGTTAATGCAGCACTGCGGCGCGTTATCGGGTCAACGGCTGCTTCTGGTCGAACTCGACATGGACGTGATCGTTTTCAAGCACCACGTCGTAGTCGGTGCCGAGGCACTGTCTGATGCGCGCGATGGCCTTGTCGAGGTCGCCCGGACGGAAGTCGCGGCTGCGGAGATCGGCGGCAAGGCCGCAGTAATGCAGAGAGCCGGCCTGGTGAACGCCGTCCACGCACGCCGTCACGACGCAATCCACGCCCATCTCGGCGCAAACGCGCTCCGCGGCGATGACCGCGAACAGGATCTCCGGCCGCAGGCCGGCAACGCGGACTCCCGGTTTGAGCAACAGCATCAGGCTACCTCCAGCAGTTCGATTTCGACCGCGGCACGCCAGGGTGACACGGACTGGCTCCACTCGCAGTTGAACCGCACGGTGTATCGGCCCGCGACTGCCTGGCCGGTCGGATCGTAAGAGAACTTCGGGTTCGTCTCGTAGGGGTCGTAGAAATAGAACGGCTCGGCGGGGCCGTTCCGGGCCTCGTAGAAAGCCCGAAGCGCCTGGAGTTGCGCCGGTGTCAGCCGCTTGGCCAGACGCCACCGCTTGCGGCTGGTCGAGGCCGCGACCGAGCGCTGTGATTCGCCGTTCCGGTACTCGTTGTCGATGACCGGGTACTCGCGCGTGTGGGTGAACGCGCGGCACAAGCTATGGGGCAGCACGGTGGCAGGTGCGGCGTTCTGAACGGAGCCGGGCATCGGTATATCGCTTGACGTTAACTGTAACGCGATATATTCTGTTGATGATGATTCGGAATTTCCGCGACAAGGACACCGAACTGGTGTTTGCGCGGCAGTTCAGCCGGAAATTCCAGACAATTGCGCACGTAGCAAAGCGGAAGCTGGATCATCTGAATGCCGCTACGTCGCTGCTCGACCTCGGGGCGATTCCCGGCAATCAATTGGAGGCGTTGAAGCGTGACCGCGCCGGGCAGCACAGCATCCGCATTAACGACCAGTTCCGCATCTGCTTCAGATGGGATGGTGGCGACGCATTTGACGTCGAGATTGTCGATTACCATTAGGAGAACCAATGCCACGTAAGGCCACGAAAACGATGCCGCCGATACACCCCGGCGAGACACTGCGCGAAGATTTCATGAAACCGTTGGGCCTCACTGCCAACCGCCTCGCAATCAACTTGCGTGTGCCAGCGGCCCGCATTGGCGAGATCGTCAACGGACGCCGCGCCATTACGGCGGACACAGCGCTCCGGCTTGCGCGGTACTTCGGAACGAGCCCTCAGTTCTGGATCAACCTGCAGTCCAACTACGACATTGAGAAGGCGCAGGACATGGTTGGCCAGGAAATCTTGGACGAGATCAAACCACATCGCGCAGCCTGAAGTCGGCGGGCTACCCCACGCTTGCGGCGCATTGACGTATCAACTTGTTAGTAGGCCCGGACTCACTTGCAAGCTGGTCAGCTCCCGCCGGCCGGCATTCGCTTTCATCGCGTTGATCGCGCCTTGGGCCACCACGCGCCCGTTCTGGATGATCACGTTCCCGACCGTCTTCGAGTCGATCTGGAGGTTTACCACGGTGGTGCCCAGTCCGGCTCCCGACGCCACGCCGCCGGCGATGGTGTCGAGCGTGGGAAGTCCGCCGAAGCCGGGGAGCACGGAGCCGTTGGAGTATCCCGGCGACTGATATAGAGAGCCGCCCGTCTGCACAACATCGAGTGGATGAACCGTGGCGGGCATGCCTCTCGTCGGCTGGCCGGTGCTCATCGCATACAACTGGACTAGGTCACGGACCTGCTGGCTCCGGATCGCCATGTCGAGGTTGCCGCCGAAAGCCTGCTTCGCGGCATCCACGATCTGCTTGAGCAGTCCCTTGTCGGAGATATCGACGCCGTACAGCGCCTTGATCTTCTCTCGCGCTTTCTCCTCAGCGCTCTTGACAAACAACCGTGCCAGGCCGGCGACGAACCCGGCGCCGGCGCCGATGGCCGCGCCCAACGGTCCGCCGAATTTCGCGCCGATCATCGCGCCGCCCGCTGTGGTCATGGCCACGCCGGACCAACCGCCGCGCCGCAGTCCCTCGAGCGCAAGAATGCTCCCGCCGGCCAGCAGCGCGCCGCCCTGCCAGCCGCCGATCCCGCGGGCATCGGCGATCTTGGTCATGTTGCCCATCTCGTCCAGGCGCCAGCGTTCCGGCCGGTAGCCGATGTAGCCCAGGCTGCTCAGGAGGTCTTTCCATCCTTTGAAGCCGCCCAGGATGCCGACGCCTGCCTTCGAGGCGAGGCCGCCGCCACCGGCGCCGCCAGTCGGGATGAACGGAGGCGTGCCCCAGCCGCCGGCCGCACTGCCTGGAATCGGACCGCCCGTCCTGCCGAACACAGGCATCGCGCCGATGCCCAGCAGGCCACCCAGCCCGCCGAGAATGCCGCCGCTTCCGCCGGAACCAGCGCCGCCGCCCGCGAAGGTCACCTTCTGGCCGGTGAACAGGTACATCAGCATCGCGGCTACGCGTGACGTGACAACTTCCTTGATTGCAGTCAACAGCGCGGTTTTGAACGAGTTCGCGATGGCCGACCACACCGACAGCGACTTCTGAAGCAGCGCATCAAACACGCCGCCCGCCTGCTGCTTCAGCGACTCGAAGATCGTGCGGTTGTGCTCGCGCACCAGTTGAGCCGCCCGGTTGGCGGCATTCTCGCGCGCGGCCTGGATCGCCGCGTCCGTGGCTTCCTGGTTCTGCCGCCGGATGTCTTCGCGCTGCTGGCTCAGTTCCGCGATCCGCGCCTTGATCTCGTCGGCCTGGTAGCCGAGCCGCCTCAAGGTCAACTCCTCTTCGAGCAGCATCCGCGAGGTGTCCATGTCGTAGAGGCGCTGCCTCACCTCGTGGACCTTCTCCAGGTAGTCGACCTCAATCTCCGCTTTGCGCTGCTCGACGGCGATCTTCTGCTCGAGCGTCTGCGCGTCCGCGCCCTCAAGCTCGCGGAGGCGTGCATCGCGCTCGAAGCCGGCCCGCTGCTCCTCGAAGGCATAAACCTGGCGCAGGTGATCGAGGTTGCGCTCGGCAATCTCCGCATCGTTCTGGATGCGTTGCTGGAAGCGGCGCGCCTCGAATTCCATCGCGCGCTGGTGCGCCTCTTCTTCGTCCTTGAGGTAGTCGGCCAGCGCCTTCTTGTTTTCGATCGCGAAGTGCTGCTTGAAGGCTTCGAGTTTCTGTCGCGCCTCGTCAATGATCGCGTTCCAGGCCGCCTTGGTAAGGGCAACGTAGCGGGAGACGCCGCGCTCATCGACGAACGTGGTGCGCTTGGCGATCTCGGCGTTGATCTCGGCAATGTCCTTGGCGAAGCCGGTCTTGTCGGTGCCCGCCGCGGCGATGGCGCGCTCCCGGAAGAACTTCTCGTTTTCGGCCTGGCGCTTCCGGATCTCTTGCGCGAGCTTCAGCGCGTCCACATCCGGCTCGCCCGCGATCTTGATCTTGGGCAGGCCGGCTCCGAACTCGCCCCACGGCTCCTCTTCGCCGGGAAGCAACCTTCGGCCGGTGACCAGTTCGCGTATCTGGTCGTCCGTCATCCCGCGCTTCCGGAGGTCGGCGAGGGACGTCTTGCCGGACAGGAGTTGCTGCCGGAGCGCTGCGTTCTCCATCTCGCGGCCGCGCGCCTCCAGCCCCTCCTGCATATCCCTGTACGACTTGTAGACGATCGCGCCCGCGGTGACCACGCCCGTGATCAGCAACGCCCAGGGATTCCGCGTGAGCGCGAGAGTCAGAGCGTCGACGGCCTTGGCGATGCCCAGAATCTTCGTCGCGATGGCGTAGGTCGCGAGGATGCCCGCGAGCCAGACCGCCATCGTGCCGAACTTCTCGATCCAAGTGACGTTCTCCTTGAGCCAGCCGACCAGGTCCTTCAAGTGGCCGACGACGGCTTTCAACTCGCTTTGGAAAGCGCGGCCGACATCGTCCTTGAGGTCCTTCAGCTCGCGCGAGAGCTTCTCCATCTGGCCGTCGACGCTCTCGGCTTTGGCGGCGGCCGCGCCCTGAATCTCCGTCGCCGCGCGCATCACGGCGTTGTAGCGGACCTGCTTGGCTTCGAGGTCGGTGAGCGTTCGGCCTCGCTTCAGCTCCTCAACTTGAGCCGCCTTGTTCAGATCGACAAACAGGCTCATCGTACGCAGGCCGCGGCTCTGGCCGGTCTCGATCGCCAGCATGATTTTCTCGAAGGCCTCGGCGGCTCCGATCCCTTCGGTGCTGATTGCTGCTGCGTCCTTGGCGACGCGCGCGAGACCCTGCGCCTTCTCCAGGCCGATGTCGGCGATGATGAGCTTCTGGACGCTGGTGGTGGCGTCCTCCGAGGTATAGCCGACCTGGCGAATGGCCTCGATAGCATTCGTTGCGGCGGCCGCGCCGTCGCCGTGCACTCTGGCGAGAGTGCGCGTGATGGAGACCAGCCGGTCCTCCTGCGCCGCCTGTCTCGCAGCCCCAATGGTCCACTCCTTCCCGAAGTCGATGACCTTCTTGATCGCGTCCGCGAGCAGGTTGCCGGCCGTGGCGCCTTTCACCATCGAGGCAGTCATCCCGTCGATGCCCTGCGAGGCGCCGCGCGCGGCTTTTGTGGCGGTCGCCTCGATACTCGACAGGTTGGTGTTGACGCTCTTGATGGACTGGTTCGCCTTATCGACTTCGATGGTGACGACCAGCTCGAGCTTGTTATCGGCCATGGGAATTGATGCGCTCTTGATCCAGCCGCTCGCGCTCCTCTTCGAGGATCAGCATGGCGTAGAACTCGTCGGCGCGGATCTCATCGAGCGAAACTTGCACGCCTAGCTTCAGCGCAGCCCGGAGGTCGAGCGCGCGGCGGATGAGGAGTCCGGTCTCGCTCGACTGCGCGGCATCGAGTTTGTCGAGGGGGCAGTGGTCGCAGCGGCCGCCGTCCTCCGGCGCATCCGGACACAGCCGTGGATCGCACAGCTCCTCGCGCCGCAGAGACCAGTGGACCAGGAAGCGGAGGGAGGGCCGCTCCGGCCACTCCCCGTTCAGAAGTTTGGGTCGCGTTCCTCCTGGCAAGCGGCATCGAGCGCGTCGATAGCGGCCTTGACCGCCACGGCCTGGTGAATGATCGGGACCTCGCCGGTGTACCCTTCGGCCGACCGCGCAAGCTTCTTGTAGAGGGTGCCCGCGGCCGCCAGGTTGATGGTCAGCTCCTGCTTGTTGAAGGGCAGATCCAGAATGCGCGCGAACGCGCGGCGGTACTCGAAGACGTCCTTGGCCGAGGGCATCGCGAGCACGTGCATGACCGTCCCCCCGAGCACCCGAAGCGTGATGCGGAAGGCGTCGCCGGTCTGGATGACGTCGTCCACCTCAGCCTGGCTCAACTGCTCGATGATGCGGCTGGCCTCGAACGGATCGACCTCGACCGCATCCTGCTCCTCGGCGCGGATCTTCGCCAGCAGGGCGGCGTCCACGTCCTCGGAGTTCGGAACCACGGTTTCGGAGATGCCACGCCCGAGCTGCTTGATGATCACTTTCCGCCTGCGCTGGCGCTCGGTCCACTCCTCGTCGGTGGGGAAGCGCAGTCGAACCGTCTTCACGCCCTCCGGGGTCCGCAGGTTCATCGTGATGGGTTTGGTTGCGTCAAACATGGGAAGCTCCTACTGGCAGATGCTGTCCACGCCGCATTTGGCGACGGCCGAGACGATGCCGTTGGTCGCATCGAACATCGGCAGGCATTCGACGGCGACGGTGACGATGCCGTCGGTCTCCCCAACCTCGGCAGTGGCGAAAGAGACCTTGTGCCAGGTGATCTCGAGCGAGTTGTTGGCATCGTAGGTGAGCGACAGGACCGCCGTGCCCGTGGTCTGGTTTTTGAGCTTTGTCAGCTCCATCGAGCCGCTCTCGAATCGTGCGGTGAAGCGCAGCGTGCCCTGCCGGTTGCCGAATTCCAGGCGGCCGCGGATCGCGCCGCTGGTAGCATCACCGGCGGTTTGGAAACCCGATCCGGGATAGAAGCCCGCGTCCATGCGGACGTTGTTCTTCCAGCCCGTCTCAAGCGACACGATGTTCTTGTTCGAGACGTAGTCGACGCCGTCGATGCTCAGCGCGAGCGAGGCCGAGGGCAGCAGCTTTTCGAGAGTGGCCGCCGGCACTACAACGCCGGAAGGCTCCGTGAACTTGCCGGAACCGGCAAACTCGATCGCGATGCGGCTGTTGGTGCGTCCCGGCCCGCTGCCGAGCGTGATGGTCCAGCTCTCGATGACGCAGCCTACCGCCATGCGGTCGAGCACGACGCCTGCGCCGGGGCGGATCTGCTCGACAAAGGAGAAATAAGGCAGTTCGGCAGCATCGCCGTTCGCCGGCATGAGCGGCGTGCAGGTGTAGGTGAAGTTCGGGGCGGCGCCGGATTTGACCACTTTGCCCAAGCCGAATGCCATCGCCCAGGCGGCGATCTCCGCACCCAGGTACTTTTCGAGCGTGCCAGTTACGTCCCAGGAGGTCTGGAAGGACTGCGTGGGAAACTCGTGCCCCTTGCCGAACTCCTCGGCGTCGTTCTCGGTGTTGAGCTTTGGGTTCGCGAGCGCGGCGTTGAGCTTTCCGAAGCGCCACATCTGCATACCCGAGTTCGCGGTCGCGATGTCGGTCTGCTTCTGCTTACCGAAGCAGATCAGAACCTCTTGCAGTCTAGCCGTGGACATCTTCCGTTACCTCCTCTCTTGAGGCCGGCGGCTCGCATTGTGAATAACCGGCCACCATCAGGGGTACGAGCACTTCGGGCTTCGCTTCGACCTGCACCGGCTCGCCTTGTCCGAAGGGCGGACTCATCCAGACGAAATCATTCATCACCAATCTCCGTAAACGTGATGGGAACTTCGAAATAATCCAGCCCCTCGGCGTCGGTCTGCCGCTGGATCTGCGGCAGGTCCATCGGGTAGCAGGAAGGGTGGATGGTGGCGTTCAGCATCGGCACCTCGGATCCCGCCGGGACGCCTTTGGTAATCAGGCGGAACAGCCGGTAGTAGGCGGCCGGCGGATCGCTCTCGTCTGTCTCGCGCGCTCGCAGGTAGAGCGTGACCTGGTGCTTCCAGACATCCGCGCTGCCGAACGTGCCGGGCGCGGTGCCCTGCCACACAGCCATCACTGCCGGGGCCGGCATGGTGTGGATGGCCTGAGCGAGGCTTGCCTTCTTCGGATAGTGGTCGTGGTAAGCGCAGATCCGCTCCGGATCGCCCTCCATCTCGGCGACGAGATCCGGAATCGCCCGCAGCATTCCGACCAGGTTGTCCACCAGTTCGGCAGGGTTGATCATCGTTGCCTACCTCCGAGCGCACGTTCAACCAGAAGCGTGCCTTTCATCTCGTTGAGCACCCGCCGCGCCGCCTCGAGCACGGCAGCTTTGTTTTTCGGCGAGAAGACCACCCAAGGCTCGATCTTCTGGTTGACCCACGCCTTGATCCGGTCCTTGCGGGTCGAGAGGGCCGCCCGCGCGCGGTTCTCGCTCACCGTCCGGACCATGAAGTTGCGAAGCATGTCGCCGGTGAAGGTGAGATTTCGGCGATTACCCTTGCCGAGTCTGGTCTTGCGAATGGCGTAGCGCTTGGTGAGCGGCTTGGCCGGCGCATCCGACGGCCCGAGCGCGGCACCCACGCGATTCTTCACTGCCGCCACGCCGACGTTGCCGATCTTGAACATCTGGTGCTGCTTGAAGTTCAACCGATCGAGCCGGATCTGCTTCTTCTGCCAGATGCGCACAGCGGCCATAGGTCAGGTCTGACGCAGGCGCAGGATAAGGCCGCCCGCGTGGTCGGCCAGGATGTCGAATACCTTGTAGGAAACACCGTCCACATTCACCTCGTCGCCGCGCTGCGGCGGCGCCGCAAGATCCGAGGCGCGAAGGAACACGGCTGCATATACGCCCGGCGCGTTCTCCTCGGCCTCGCGGGTTTCTTCGAAGATCGCCTTGACCGTCACCTGCTGCCCGGTCTGCGGCGAATACACGACCTCCCGGCCGAACGCACCCAGCACGCCGGCATTGAGCGCGCCGGCCAGGGAGGTCCAATCGGCCATGGCTCAGGCCTTCGTGCCCTTGACCAGCACTTCCGGCCGCAGGCAGATTGGCAGCGGGTTCGACTGCGTGTGCAGGTCGGTGCCACGCCCGAACTTCCGCGGCTCCTGCTTGGCGTATAGCGGAAGCCCCAGCGTGTTCGCCGTCTCGTTGAAGTCGGCCGGCGCGAAGTACGTCCGGAAGGTGTTGGCGGTCCCGATCGGGAAAAAATGCGCCTCGTCGTCGGCGATGAACTTGCGAACGTTGCCTGCGGCGTCGGTCGCCTGGCCGCGGTACTCCTCGAAGGTAATTCCGCCGAAGGTGAAGCCGGTGCGGTAGTCGTTGCCGAGTTGCTGGTTGCGCTGGTAGTACTTAAACGCATCTTCTACCGAATCGTGCGTGGTGAAGGCGTCATAAAAGCCCTGCGAGCACAGGCACAAAATGCCGGTCATGAACTCGCCTTTGAGGTTGTCCTCGATGTGGCGCTTCACTTCGAGCACCTTCAGCAGGACTTCGGTCGTGGCGCTGCCCAGCGCGAAGCTGACCGTCTTCGGCGTGATGCCGAACTCGCCGTAGAGGTCATAGAGGGTGGAGCCGTCGGCGTCCAGGATCACGCCCTTGAGCGCGCCCATGCGCAGGTACTCGAGCGTAATGGCGTGCTTGTTGCGCATGTTCTGGAGCTTCTGCGCGAGCAGATTTGCCAACGCGTCGGTTTCGGTTTCCGATCCGAAGGCGCGGATACCCTGGACCTCCTCAGGCAGCACGGCGTCGTCGTGCGGGATGTGCGGGATCACGAACGACCGCACCTTGCGCTTGCCCTGGGTGCCGACCGTGCCGGGTGCGCCTACAGGCTGCGTGGGCAGCAGGTTGAGCACGCCGCTCATCTCCTCGATGATGATCGTGCGAGTGCGGACGCCCTGCGGTGGCATGAGGTTCAACTGCTCCAGCCGGCCGTAGGTGTTCGGGATCTTGTTGATGGCGGCGGTCAGCGCCGCCATATCGAAAGCGTCGGCTGCAAACGGATTGATGATCGGCATGGATTACGCTCCTTCCCGGACGAGAATGCCCAGGTCTTTCAGCTGCGTGATGGCAGTCGCCTTCTGCGGACCGGTGATGCCCTCGGGCCAAACCAGGGCGTTCTCAGCACAGATCGCGTGGCGCGCGATGATGACGCCGGGCGCATCGGCGGCGCTTGCGTCCACATCGAGCAGCAGCACGCCGGCGGCTTTCTCGGAGCCGTCGGCGGCGGCCGGCGCGAGCTGCGTCACCTTACCGCTCGCGGTGATGCTGCCGACCACCGTGCCGGTCTTGAGGTTCTGGCCCGAGACTACGGTGACCTTGTCGCGGCTGTAGAGGTTGTCCTCCTCGTGCTTCAGCCAATCGCCGAGGTAGTTGCCTTCGGTTTGAACAGGCATGTCAGTTCACCCCCTTCCCGGCCAGGCGTTCGACGGCCTTGATCACCGGGTTGTTGTCGAGATTCGCCTTGGCGACGGTTCCGGTCTCCGGCATCACGTGCGAGCGGATCTCGGCGGCGTCCTCGGCGGCGCGGGCCTCCAGCAGGTGCTGGCGCGCGTCGGCTGCGCTCGCCTCTTTCGCCAGCAGCGCGGCGGCTTTGCCCGGCATGCCCGCCAAGGCGCACAGTTCCACGATTTCCCGCGCTTCGGCGTAGCCTTGCCGGCGAGCCTCCGCGCGGATGGCTTCCACATCCACGGCGGAGGGCTCCGCCGCGTGCTGTTCTTCGTTCATGCTGCTTCTCCCTTGAAGTTGAATTGAAACGGCGCGGGCCGAAATGGCCTCGCGAAGACCGGCCAGGGCGTCCTGGCGGGTGCCGAGTCTGTCGACAAGTTGTGCCGCGACGGCGTCGCCGCCGAAGTACAGCCTGGCTTCGGTGTCGCGGATCGCGGACTCATCTACGCCACGGTTGCGTGCGACGGCGTCGACGAGCAGGCCGTAAGTGCGATCCACCTCGGCTTCGAGCACCCGGCGCGCCTCTTCACTCAACGGCGTGTGCGGGTTGAAGTCGGCCTTGCGCGCGCCCGCGTGGACGATGGTGTACCTGTAGCCGAGCTTTTCATCGCTCGCGCTCACGTCGAGGTGCGTGACGATCACCCCGATGCTGCCGAGGCCGGACGTGCGGCCTGCATAGACTCGCTCCGCGCCGGATGCCAGCAGGTAAGCCCCGCTGAATGCATCCGTGTCGGCGACCGCAAAGATCGGCTTGGCGGAGCGCGCGGCGTAGATCGTATCCGCGGCATCGAAAACACCCGCCACCTCGCCACCCGGCGAATCGATATCGAGCAGGATGCCCTTGATGGCGGGATCGGTCGCGGCGTCTTCGATCTCCTCCTGGATGTCCACGTAGGACCGCAGACCGGAAAGCGCGTCGAGCCCATACGCCTTGTGGACCAGCGTGCCCTCGATCGGAATCACGGCGATGCCCTCCGGAGTGACTTCATACGGCTTCCGGGCGGGGCGTTCCGAGGTCGCGGCCGCGGCTGATGCGGGTACCTCAAGGCCGAGTCGCGGCGCGAGCACGGCGAGAATCACTTCGAGCTTTTGCGGTGCGATCAGCAGCGGGGTATCAAAGATCCGCGCCGAAAGATGTGGCAGAAGCGTCATTGGTTTCCTTTCGCGGGTCGGAGTCGTATTCGAGACCGAGCGAGTCCGCCCGGGCGTTATCAGCGGCAATCTCACGGTCGATCTCCTCGGCGTCATAGCCTTGTTCGGAGACCACCTCGGCGCGGCTCTTAAAGCCCGCGCGCACCGCCATGATTTGGGCCTTGATGTCCTTGAGCGGATCGACCCAGGCGAAGCCCGGAGGAATCCACTTCACGTCGTAGTTGCCGTCGCCGTCGGGCAATGCGCCGGCGAGCACGGCAGCGTCGATCCAGGCCCGCCAGATCGGCCGGCACATCTGGAAGACGATGACCTGGTGCTGAAACTGCTCGCAGCGGCGGCGGAACTCCAGCAGGCCGGCGCGGATCGAGGAGTAGTTGACGCCGGTGAGATCGCCGGTCAACTGCTCATAGGTGATGCCCATGCCGGCGGCGATCGACCGCAACTGGACGCGCATGAACGTCTCGTAGCTGGCGCCGACATCGGCGGGATTCGAGAACTTCACGTCCTCGCCCGGCAGCAGCACCTGAAGCGTGCCAGGCTCCAGGCCGGTAAGCGCTGCCCCGTTCGCATCAGCCGCGCCCTCACCGACCAGCACGTCCTCCGGTGCGTTCTTCGTGACGAAGCCGGCGAACATAGCGGCGGTCTTCTTCCGCACCAGCTCCGCGTCATCGTACTGGTCGAGTTCGTACAGCTTGATCAGCACCTGCGTCAGCCAGGGCTGGCCGCGCAACTGGCCCGGGCGAATCGGGCGGAACAGATGCAGAACCGACTCGGCGGGCACTCGCACCAGTTCGGTCGAGGCCATCGGGTTGAGAGTATCGCCGGGATGTTCTCGATAAAGATGATAGGCAACGCGCTTCCCGATCCCGTTGAACTCGATTCCGGCGCGGATGTAGTTTCCGTTTTCGAGCTTCCGTGTTTCGCTGGTCGGCAGATGCTCGGCCTCAAGCAACTGAAGCTGCAAGGGGACCGAAAGGCCATCCTTCGGCAGCCTCGGGCGCAAGCGGATGAAGCACTCGCCCGCTTCCATGACCGATCGGCACGCCAGCGCCTGGAGCCCATAGAAATCCGTCAGGAAGGTCGCGTCGGCTTCATCCGTCCAGCGCAGCCACAGGGCCTGGATCCGTTCTCGCAGCTCCGCGTCGCTGTGCAGCGGCTGCGGCTTGATGCCGGTCCCGATGCAGTTGCCGACGAAGGCATCGAGCGCATTGGTCGCCCACGGATTGCGCCGCACCATGTCGCGCGAGCGCGACCGCAGCGTGTCCGCGTTCCGGAAGACGAGCGTGTTGACGTCGCTCGCGACCGGCGACCAGCCGGTTGTGCGCCGCGTCATAGCAGCCGCTTCGTAATCGGCAGCGGCTCGCATGCCCGGCAGCCAGGTCTTCACTCTGCTCCAGAGGCTCATCTCAGAAGCCCTTCTCCGTCGAGACGCGGATGTGTCGAGTCACAGGCACTCCGCTGCTCTTGCTGACATCGGCCTCGGCAGCCGCGATCGCCGCCTTCAATTCGTCAATGGTGCGGTATTCGATTTCGCGGTCGCCGAAGCGGACGCGGCGCACGCCATTCGCGAGAGCGTCGCGCAAGGCTTGCAATTGCTGTTCGGTGTACATGGTCAGCGGTCCAGAAAACGGGAGCGAATGATACGCCGTTGGGGGAGCGCTCGTGGCTTCGGAAGCGCAGGCGGCTCGCTTTGCTCCACCGGTTCCCTCGAAGCGCTGCCGACCTGCTCTTCGAGCGCCTTCCAGTGACGCTCGCCGAAGCGATCGATGCCGAACTGCGTGGCGGCCGCGCGGCACAAGACATACGTGTCGAGCGCCTCATTTCGCTCCCGCGTCTTCACCCACTCGAGCTTCCGGTAGCCTTTCACCACCTTCGGCACCAACTGCTCGGCCGTGAGCTGTTTGAAAAACTCCTCGGGCAACTGCGGGAAGTGGCAGTAACCGGGCGGGTATGGCTCGCCGCTTTCCGCGATGGGCCGCTCGAGCTTCAACCAGCCGTACAGCTCGCTTTTGAGCATCCCGGTCGCGACCGGCCATACCTTCACGCCACGCTTGATCTTCCGGCCATCAAGGGTCACTTCGACCGCGCTGGGCTGGCCGATGGGCGCCGAGCCGGTCTCGTAGCCTTTCGTGACCAAGACGCGTCCCGGCCCCTGCTCGCGGGCCCATGCATAGACCTGCTGGGTAGCGAAGCCGGAGTCGACCGCCATCCGTACGATGCCCAACCGCGCCCCGCACGCATGCGGATAGGTCGTATTCAGCAGATCGGTAAGGCGGTCCCAAACCTCGGGGCGGGAGGTGTCGCCATCCAGGACGACATAATCGGTGAGCCAGTTTTCGCGATTGCGCCCCCAGGCGACCAGCGCGATTTCGAGGCGATCCCGCTGCACGTCGCAGCCGGCGACCAGGAATAATCCGCCAGCCGGCACCGTGCCCAGCCGGTAATTCTCACGTCGGTCATAGAGCCGCTGCCAGTCGGGCGCATCGCCCGCCTCCGCCCACGTCTCCCCGAGCACGGTGTTGACGAAGACCTGAAGCAGCGTTGGATTCTTGCGCGCCTTCTCAAACATCTCCGCGGCATCGGCCCAACTGAACCAACCGACAGGACTGTAGAGGCTGGACAGCCAAAATCCCGCCGTGCGCCCATCGCCCACCGCGCTGGGCCGCCACTCGCCGCGCGCGAGCATCGCGTGCTTCTGATGATTCTCGAGGCGCGCCGAGCAGTGTTCGCAGACATATACCGCCTGCTTCGGCTTGCCCTTGGGCCAGGTGAGCTGCGCGAATTTCAGCGTCTGATATTCGCCGCAAACCGGGCACGGCACCCAGTACCGGCGCTGATCGCTTTCCTCGAACGCGGCCTCGATGCGGCTCAATCCCGTAATCTTGGGCGTCGATACGAGATAAATCTTCCGCCGAGCAAAGGTCCGCGCACGGGCCGCCACAAGCTGGATCGGATCGCCTTCGTCGTCGACGTCCCCCGGATAACCGTCGATCTCGTCCAGGAACAGGTAACGCGCCGCCATCGAGCGCAGGCCGACAGCGCTGTTGGCGCCGGTCATCACCAGCACGCCGCCGGGGAATTCCTTCGCCAGGACCGTGTTGCCGGAGTCGCGCGACCGTGGATCGCGGACCAGCTTGCGCAACACCTCGGATTCCTCGATCAGCGGATCGATACGCTGCTTCGAGTTCCGCTTCGCCATCTCCACGGTGGGCTGCACGGCCATCATCGGGCCGGGCGCCTGGTGGATGACGTAGCCGATCCAGTTGTTGCCGCACTCGGTAGCGCCCACCTGAGCGCCCTTCATAAAGACCACGCGCTCAACGGAAGACGATGGCGACAAGCAGTCCATGATCTCCTTCAGGTAAGGAGTGCGCTCCGTACGCCACGGGCCCGGTTCGGCCGAGGCGCGCGTGGAGAGCACGCGATACTGGTCGGCCCATTCCGAGACCGTGAGCAGCGGATCGGGACGCGCGCCCGCGGCGGCAGCCGCGCGATAGACCTCGTCAACGGTTGGCGCCATCGGCGAACTCCAGTAAGGCTTTCCGGATCTCGGTTGCGAGGATTTCGTGAACCCTGGCGGGATCGGATTCCGCAGCCAAAACGGCCGCGACGCGATCCGGGATGTTCAGCATGCCGTCGCGGAACGTGCGGAACTTGTTGAATGCCGCCACCTGCACCTCGTCGCGGCTGACCAGCTTGCCCGAGCGCTCCTCGAACTCGATCTTGGCGAGGCGCGCCAGGTAGTTCTCGCGCACCGCCCGGGCGCGAGCATAATCGAGCGGCCCGGCTGCGGCGGGTTCCGGCCGTGGGGTTTCGGCGGGCGTCTGCGCACGGCGCGGCGCCGGCGATGAAGAGGCGATGCTCGCCTGGCGTGGTCCGGTGTTGCGTGCCCAGTCGGTGTCGGCCTGGTCTACGTCGATCTTGCCGTCGCTCGTGGTCCGAATCCGCCCGGATTGGATCGCTTTCTGGACAGCCTTCAGAGTCACGCCGCGATGCTTGGCATAGGCGCGCAGACTGACGACGGGCATCGATTCTTTCTCGCGAGGAACGACTTGCTATTCCGGCGAACCGAAGCGATGAATGGGTTCGCCATGATCACCAAGGACGAATTGATCGCCTGGGCCACGCGGCAGGGCTGGAAGCTCGACCGCTGGGGCCACCTCAAGAAGGAGTTCGAAAACGGCACGCACCGGCTGAAGTTGAGCCGCATCGCCGCCCGGCATGAAATCGCAACGCCGTTCGGCTGGGCACGTGTGAACAGCGGCTATTACAAGGACCTCACCATCACCGCCGACGGGAAGCTCGGCGGCCTCAAGTTCTGAGAAAGGAGAAACCGAATCATGCGACTCTTCGCGATAGACACCGACAACAACATCACGGCCTTCCCCGCCGCCGACCAGATTCCGGAAGGCCAGGAGCACTTCGCGAGCGACAAGGATCTCGCCAAACTCGCCGCCAACTGGCCGACCGATCGGCTGGTCCAGGTCTGGAACAGCTTCGCCGGAGTGGCGCCCTTCGACGACCTGAAGCCGGTCAAGAAGTTCACCGACCGCAAGACAGCCGTCGCCCGGATCTGGAAGGCCATCCAACGCCTGGACGCCGCCCCCACGCCACAGGCGGCCGACGTCGCGCCAAAGGCCAAGGAGCCGAGGAAGGCGGCCAAGTCCGAGAGCGCCACGCCCACGGCGCGCGAGGGCAGCAAGAAGGCCATCGTCATCAACCTGCTGAAGCGCCCGGATGGCGCGTCACTAAAGGACATCATGCAAGCCACCTACTGGCAGGCGCACAGCGTGCGGGGCTTCATCTCCGGCAGCCTCACCAAGAAGATGGGGCTCAACGTCGAGTCCTTCAAGCGGCCGGACGGCGAGCGTGCATATCGGATCAACGCTCGGTAGCCGGCCGCCATGATGATCGAATTCGGAGACCACGGCGAGGAGGAGCAGCGGCTCCTCCTTCGCTACTTGGAGGCCGCGAAGTCGCTGCCGCCTGCCATCCACACGCCGAGACCAGGTTGCTTATGGCTCCTGATCGGCCGCCTCTACCTCGCCTACCTGCGCTGGCGTTACCGCATCAAACCCCAGTAGCCTTCCTCCCGCCGTCCGGCATTACGAGCCGGCGGCGTTTCTCTTCCTCAGCTCGTCCGCCAGATCTTCGAGCCGCTCGTGCAAGTGTTCTTCTCTGAGGTGGCACTCGCTGGCGCGCACGAACGTTCCGTTGATCCGGGTGATAATCCGGTTCTCCAGTTCGGCGAGTTCCTTGCGTACCTCCGCGAGCAGCGCCCGGTTCTGGAGACTGACGTAGGTGGCGATCAACCCGGAGATCAAGCCGATGCCGGGAATCAGGAGTTGAAGAATTTGCCTTTCCATGGCAGCGCCTTAAGGATTCGAAGCTCGGCGGACCAGTCCGACAGTGCCAGGCACAGCCCTTCCACGTCGGGATGCCCGGCGAGCAGCTGAGCTTTGATGGCCGCAATCTCCCGGCGGCATCGTTCGATTCATGCGGTCACCTGCAAGCGCTCGGCGGCGACCTCGGCGAACGGCCGCGCATCGGCTTCGAGCTTGGCTTCCTTGCCGCTGAACTCCTGCCATCTGCGGACGATCACGTCGCAGTATTTCGGCTCGAGCTCGATCAGCCGCGCCTGGCGGCCGGCCTTCTCGCAGGCAATCAGCGTGGATCCCGAACCGCCGAAGGGATCGAGCACCGTGTCCCGGCTCTTGCTGGAGTTGCGGATGGCGCGCTCGACCAGTTCCACCGGCTTCATCGTCGGGTGCAGATCGTTCGACACGGGCTTCTTCACGAACCACACGTCGCCCTGGTCGCGGGCGCCGCACCAGTAGTGGTCCGTGCCTTCCTTCCAGCCGTAGAGAATCGGCTCGTACTGCCGCTGGTAGTCGGAACGTCCCATCGTGAACGTGTTCTTGGCCCAGATGACAAATGTGGACCAGTGGCCGCCCGCGGCCGCGAACGCCTTGTGCAGCGTGTGCAGCTCCGAGGACGACATCGAGATGTAGACGGCGCCCTTGGTCACCGCGAGCATGTTGACGCAGGCGTCGCGCAGGAACTGCTCAAAGCCTTCGCCCAGATCGTCGTTTGCGATCTTGCGTCTTTTGCCGCGCAGCTTGTCCTTCATCGTCGCGCCGTAGTTGACGTTGTACGGCGGATCGGTGAAAACCATGTCGGCGAGGCCTCCCGCGAGCACCTTCTCCACAGCTTCGATCTGCGTGGCATCTCCGCACAGCAGCCGGTGGTCGCCCAGGAGCCACACGTCGCCGGGAACCGTGACGGCCGTCTCCGGCGCCTCGGGCGCGGCGTCTTCGTCCGTATTGCCGGCGATGACTTCTTCCGGCTCCCTGAGCAGATCCTCCAACTCGTCGTCGGAAAATCCGGTGAGATCGAGGTCGAAGCCGTCGTCGCGAATGGATTCCAATTCAATGCGGAGCATTTCCTCGTCCCAGCCGGCATTGAGCGCCAGGCGGTTGTCGGCCAGAACAAGGGCGCGCCGTTGCGTTTCGGTCAAGTGGTCGAGGACGATGACCGGAACTTCGGTCATGCCCAGTTTGCGGGCGGCGAGCAGGCGGGCGTGGCCGGCGATGATGATCCCGTCCGACCCGGCCAGAATGGGGTTGGTCCACCCGAACTCGGCGATCGAGGCCGCGATCTGGGCAACCTGTTCGTCACTATGCGTGCGCGCGTTCCGGGCGTAAGGGATCAGCCTTTCGACCGGCCACGTCACCAGCTGCAAGTCCATCATGCTTTGCCCGGCTGAGTGGATTTCTGGAACAGGCCCAGCTCGTTGTGCAGATCGACGATCTTCCCGATCATGGGAATCACGATGGCGACCAGTTTGTCCCAGGAGAACTCGGCAGCCAGCGAACTGCTGCCGTCATAGGCGGTCTTGAGAATGTCGAGCACGAGATCGAGCTTCTTTCTGCCCTGACCAGGCAGCGGGATCGCGTCCTCGACGGCGCGAACGACGCTCAAAATGAGCGGGAACAACTTGAGGACGGTGATTAGCGTTTTCATGGTGGTCGAAGGTTGGGTGGCGAGCGGCGTGGTGGTTACCAGGCCGCCAGCCGCCGGCGCGTGGGCTATACCTTGCGGTTATTGAGGGCCTCGGTAACGGCTGCCACGACGATGGCGCGGATGCCTTCCTTGAAGGTCTGGTTGCCCAGGATCTCCTCGGCGGTGTAGCCCTGCTCATCCACGTTCCACTGCCGGTCGATGGCGATGTCGGCGTGGCGCACGGCCTGCTTGCCGGCCAGATTCGCCGTCTCGGCTGACTGCTCGCTAACCTTCTGCGCAACGGCGATGGCGTTTTGCATGATCTGGTTGCCCAGCGTTTGGGCGTCCAGCACCATCTTGTTAAATAGGGTGCGCTGCTGGCGCGTGGTCTCGAGCGACTCCTGGAGCAGTTCGTCGAAGACGCGCTTGTGGTTGAGGAACAGCAGTCCCGACTGGGCTTCCGACTGTCCCTTGAAAAACTCGTCCGAACCGGTCTCGAACTCGCGTTCGGCCTGATTCGGCGTGGCAACTTCGGGCATTGGCGTTGTCTCCTTGTGAGTGGGTTTGGATTACGTCGTGGCCGCGCGCTGCGCGGCGATGTCGCTGAACTTTTCTCCGGACGCGAGCGCCGGCTCAATGCCGGTGAGGTGCTCGATGCGGCGCAGAATCACGTCGCAATACGCCGGGCTGATCTCGGTGCCGTAGCCGATCCGATCGAGCACGTGGGCCGCAGCAATAGTCGTTCCGCTTCCCAGGAACGGATCGAAGATCAGATCGCCGGAATCGGAAAAGGCCTTCACGAAGAACTCGGCCAGGGCCCGCGGGAACGGAGCGGAATGCGATCCCTGACTGCTCTCCGTCTTCACCTCGATCACGTTGCTCGGGCGTGCGATCCCGCCGTGCCGGCCCTCGAGGTCATTGGCGTTGCGGCGCGTGGTCTGCCACGAATCGTGGTTCCTGCCGACGTCCGCCGCGGCGCCGCGCGGCCCGGTGCCCAGCAGACCGCTGCCGGACGTGGACTTCGGATTATTGGGCGAGTAGTCGAAGCAGTCCTCCGACCAGTGCCCAACCGCCTTCGGGCGGAATTTGATCTTCTCGTCGCGGCAAAAGTGGAAGACTGGTTCCCACGCGTTTTTGAAACGATTGCCCCAACCACCCGGCACTCCATCGTCCGTCTTCCGCCAGCAGAGTTCATCGACGAAGCGCCAGCCCCACTGCTCCACATGCGCAATGGTCAGCTTCTTGACGTAGAGGTTGCGCTGGCCGCCGTCGGCGTGCTCCTTAATGTTGAGGAAGTACGAGCCGTCATCCGCCAGCACCGCAGCGATGTTCGCGGCCACATTGCGGAACCACTCGATGTACTGGTCCGGCGGGACCGGCCGGAAGCCGCTGGAGGGATCGTAGGCGCGCTGGGAAGCGTAAGGCGGCGACGTGATGACCACGTTCGCGCGCTTACCATCGAGCAGTTGCTTCACAACCGCGTAATCCCGGCAATCCCCGCAGATCAGGCGGTGCTGACCAATCACCCAGATGTCTCCGGGCCGCGTGACCGGCTCTTCCGGAGCTTCGGGCACTTCCTCTGGCGCTTTCTCCTTTTCAGAGGCGGCGACCTCGGGTGCGGCCTCGGCGAACAAGGTCGCCAGTTCGTTCTCATCGAACCCTAACAGCGCGAGGTCAAGATCCGCGTCCTTGAGGTCCGTCAGCTCGGTGCGAAGGATCTCGTCATCCCAACCCGCGTTCTCGCCGATGCGGTTGTCAGCGAGGACGTAGGCGCGCTTCTGCGTCTCGCTCAGATGATCGAGCACAACGACCGGAACCTGGTCGATCCCGAGCTTCCGCGCGGCAAGCACCCGGCCATGGCCAGCGATGATGCCGGCGTTCGTATCCACCAGCACCGGGTTGTTGAATCCGAACTCAGCGATGCTCGCAGCAATCTGCGCGACCTGCTCATCCGAGTGCGTGCGCGCGTTCTTCGCGTACGGAACCAGCCGCTCAAGCGGCCACAACTCGATACGCTTTGCCATCGCGGGCGCGAGGCGGCTGTCAATCACCGAGGTCTTCACTTCTGGAAGAGCTGCGCCACCTGCCGAAAGTCCTCGCGGCTCACCAGGCCCCGGCGCTTTGCCCAGAGGATGAACGCGATGTTCGTGGCCGCGTGCGCCAGGTGCGTTTCGAAGTCCTCGGTATCCTCCCACGGCGCGTCCATCAGGTGCTGGATGGCATGGGAGAGGCAATCCACAAAGAACTCTTTATCGCCCTTCTGCCAATTGCCGGGCGCATACTTGCGGTCGCCTTCCAGCCGGGTCCAGGCCACCGCTTCGAGCAACTCCCGCGGGACGAGAAAGAACGGCGGCTTGCGCGAGCAGCGCTGCGCGCCACCAGTGAACTCTACGGCCTCTGCCGCGCTCATGCCCGAAATGTCACCACGACGTCAACGGCACTGCCGTCGCAGTTGATCTGGACGGCGGCTATGGGTCTCGTAACTTTCTTTTGGCAGTGCTTCAGTGCCGCCATGATTTCGCGACGGACCAAATCTTCATCGGAAGGCATCGGCTGCGTGCGGCGTTTGGATTTGCGCGCCTTTGCTCCCTTGGTCGCCTCGCGCACATTGCGCGCCTTGCCGGACTTTACCGCTTCCACCGCCGCCTTCTGCTCCTCCGGTTCCACAGCCGCAAGAGCATCAAGCTCCACGCCTTTGTTCGCGATCGCTGGCATGTCGCGGATGGCCTCCTTCACGTCAGGGTCGATCGCCTCGGCGCGCTCGACCGCGCGACGGACATCTCGCTCCGACATTCCGGTCCTTTGCGCCGTGTCTGCGGCAAAGCTCGGGGTGTCCCCCGTGTGGCCAAATTGGCCACTCGGCGTTTTGTTTCCGCCGTGCTTCGCATGCTGATGCACCTGCTCGTACCAGAATTTTCTTTCGCGGAGATGCTCGGCGCGCTCCAGTTCGGTCAGATCCGCACGGACGAGATTCTCGTCAATTTCCCATAACCGGCAGATCGCATCGTCGGCATCCAGGATGAACGCCGGGATTTCTTTCCAGCCCAGAGCCTTGCATGCCTGCAGCCGGTGCTCACCGGCGACGAGGTGGTAGGTATTGCCCTTGTAACAACCCGGCGTCGGGATGCCTTCCTTGCAGGGGACCGCGCGCAGGGTGATCGGGCTTTGCAGCCCGATTTCCCGAATGCTCTGAACCAGCGCTTGCACCTTGTCGTCCCTAATCCGCCGCAGCCGGTGCTGAGGCCCCGGAAAGATGGACTGGATCGGAATGGATTCAAGCATTCTCCAACTCCTCGTCCAGTCGCTCGACCAGCACTGGAGTCCCCGCGATCCGGAACGGCTTGTCCACCCGCACACGAAGCTCCTTCAGCTTCCGGCCCGCGAAGAAGGCGTTCCACGCGGCTGCCACCGCATGCATTTGAAACACGACCGAACGGGCGCCGTCGCCGCTCCGCAGTTTCTCCAACAGAGACTTGCGAGGATCGGTGCGCCGCAGGCCGTCGTCCATGGCCAGGCCCTGCCAGAACTCCGCAGCTTTTTCGGGCTGAAACTTCAATGTGTACAGCGCGACCGCAGCCACCGATTGACGGCGCAGCGCTGCTTTTCCATTGCCCGGTGCTTGCTCCGTCAGCGAAAAGTACCGCTCGGCGTACGAATACCAAAGGGCGGCTACTTGGTTGCGCATCACATGTGATCGCATCGTCGCCGCCTGCTTTTCGTCCGCCTTCCGGAAGCCGGTGTAAATGAACTGGACCGCGCGGAGGAGGGTGGCGACCTCCTCCTTGCCGAGATCGCCTTTCTTTATCAACGGGCCCGCCGTTTCAGGCAATGTTCTGCTTTCCGAATCGTAGGTAGCGTACAGCGCGGCCAACTCGTGTTCGTTGGCGACAGGCTTTACCTCGACCATGAAGGTCTGTGCCTCGCCCGCCTCCGCAACCGCCTTCAGCCGGTGCTGCCCGTTCACGCGGATGAGCTTGCCGCCGAGCAGCGCGAAGGAAATCTGGCGGCCCTGCTCGAACCCGCCCCGTTCGATTTCCGCCACGAGGAAGTCTACTCGCCACTTTTTGAGCGGGCGCTCGTAATCATAGCGGCACTCCTTTTCGATCCGCTCGGCCAAGGCCGGCGTGATGCGCAACTCGCGGCCATGCACGAGAAGATCGGCCAGGGGCATCTCATCTGAGCCCGGCTCCGCTGACGGTGCGGCCGGAACGGCGTTGGCGCGGAGTTCCTCGCGCGGAGGCGGGATGCGCGTCTCGGTTGCCTTCGGTGGCCGCAGCGGCGCAGCAAAAGCCAGCGCGCGCAACTCATCGCGGTTGTCAACCGGTGTCACGCCGATCCGGAAGCGAACGGCGATGCCGCTGCCTATGACGGCAGCCAGGCGCGCCCACCCGGCGACCAGCACCAGACTCCCACCGAGGCGCGCGAACTGCAGGCTTTGGCGGGAGCGCTGTAAACTGCCAGACTTGATTTCACCCTTGAGCGTCTCGACCTTCGACGACGCCGGGGGAAGGTGGAATTCGCAACGGCACTCGTGCACGATGCGCTCCGCGAGCGCCGGCGTGATCTCTACGATGGAGCCATGGCGAAGTACCCGGTGCAAATCAGTGGACCCTGGCGGCAATGGCAGGCCCGGTACTTTGGCCGCAATAGCGGCCTCACTTGCGAATAGATTTCCAGTAGACAAATGCTCATCTCCAAGCAAGGTTTTGATCTCCAGAAGCGGATTACCGGGGGCATTCACGAGCTGCTGGAGAACCAGCCCGTGCCTTGAGGGTGTACGGCCCCGCCCCCGGTAAACTTTGGAATCCTGTGCCGCGCTCCACGCGACAACCGCATGACGACCTGACGACCCTGACGACCTCTTTTCGGTCGTCACGCTGGCGAAATCGTGCCATCCGGACACCGCCGGGCGCGAGGCCCGGGAAGGACCCAGGATTGCTACAGGTAGCGCGGCCCCTTCGGCCTGTGGCGCGTCGTGGTGCCTCCTTGGCACGCCTGCCAACTGCGCGGCAGATGCCGGTTGGGGTAGTGCCGCAACGCCCGCCAGATCTCCCACTTCCGCTTCGGCGGCAGGCTGACGAAGAGCCTGAGCGCGCCCTTCGCAGGGTCGATGCCCGATCGCTCGCAGATCTGCCGGAAGCTGAAGACGTGGTGCGGATGGCGGTCGACGAAACACCAGCGCGCGGCATCGAGCATGAGATCGATCGATTCTTCCTGCTCATCCCTGGTCATGCGGAAGCCGTCCGTGCGCAGCCACAGGTCGCGCACGGCCTGCTTCAGAATGGCCAGATCGAGCTTTTGCTGAAGCCGGGGATCGATCATCGCTCGACCAGGCAGTCGGTGACCACTTGAAGAAACAGCGGCCGCAGTTCGTCGCGTTTGCCCAATCGCCGGAGCGTCCACGTGATCTTCCCGTTGGCCAGGTGCTCCCGATAGGAGTACGCCCTCCCGCGGAAGCGCACGACCGGCTCACCGGGACGGCGGTAGAAAATGCATCGAGCGATGTGGCCCTTCGGATGGCGGACCACCTTCGCCAAACCGAGCCGTTCGAGGCGGTTGGCTCTCTGCTCCGAGATCCAATCACACAGATGCAGATCCGCCGCGTAAAGCGGGATTGGCTTTGCCATCGGGGAGACAATCCTGGCTTTGCAAAATGCGGGATGGAGTTTTACGAGAGTCCCGGCGCTCGCTGAGCTACTTTTGGGAGGGATCTTTCGGAGGGTGCGCTTTGCGCCGGCCTGTCGAACCGAGCCTCTGACAATAGATACTCACGAACCACTCAAATTGTCCAAAAAAGGTAGCGGCGCATGGTCTGTCACCGGATTCGCTTCAGCCACGGCTGATCGACATCGGGATTGTAGAAATGCTGCCGGACGCCGTCCTTGAGGATGATTTCAATCGCCTGTGCGGTGACCTCGCCGATTCGATCGCCGGGTTTCAGATAGCAGACAAGCCCGCGCCGCGGGTCGAATATGCCACGGCCGCCGGCGCCATAGAGCCGTTCGCGTTTCCAGCCCAGCGACAGTGCGCGTTCGCTGATCGCATCCACCATGGCGACCGCTTCGGGCGCGACATGATTGCCGTCCCGCGAGCGCGGCGCCGGGACACGCGGGGCATCGTCTTCGGCCACCGGCGGCTTGTAATCGGCCGCGCGCATCGTCCGCACAGCTTCGAGCAGTCGCTCCTCCCCGAAATGCTCGAGCGCCCATTCGTGCACGGCGTTGAACCGTACACGCAGATCTTCGAACGCGTCAGCATCGAGCTTCCCGGCGGCCGCCGCTTGTTTGGCCACCACCATGCGCGATCGCAGCCAGGCGTAATACTCGGGATCGAGCCGCCGGTACACCGTGTCGTTGATCTGTACGTCGCGGGCGAACCAATCCGGATTCGCTGTCGCCCACGTGTCGAGGGCGGAAGAAACAAAGAGGGCGAGACTCGGCCGGCCTCTATCGTTCGTGACCACGCGTTCAGTCTCGGCCGCACTTACTACCGTGTCCTCTACCGCTGTCATCGATGTGCCTCCTCAGTTGCCAGGGATTCGATCGCAACATCGGCGATCAGCTACGGCGGTTCGTCATCGCGACCGCCGCCCGAATCCGGCAGCCGGGCCAGGTCGATGGCCGAACCAATGCCACCATTTGGGGACCTGGGGACGTTTGGGGACCTTTTGGGGACCTCGGCGTCCAAGGTCCCCAAATCAGATCTCGTTTGTTTTGTGTCGATTGCAGACGGTTTGGGGACCTTGGGGACCTTGAGGCCGGTTTCAGCCATACCCGCGTGAGAAAAATTCAAAAAATCTCCCTCACCCGGAATTTCTTCTTTTTTCGAATCTCGCGCGCGAAGATCCCCTCCAAGGTCCCCAAGGTCCCCAACTTCTCCGAAACTGATTGGATCAATGGGGCTTAGCGTTTGGGGACCTTCAAAACCAAGGTCCCCAAAGGTCCCCAAGGTCCCCAAATCGACCGGACCGGTCGGAGTCGGCCGGCCCGACGCGTTCATCTGAAGGGCGTACATGGCCGCGCCCTTATGCTTGGTCTGCGGATCGACTTTGACAATCCGGTATCGATCAAACACCTGATCGCGCCGGTTGTGCAGCGCGTTTCCGAGCCTTGTCTGCTGCGAACGCTCCGAGCGGTCACCCCGCAGATCCAGCATCAGCCCTTCCCGTTCGCACAACTCGTTCAGCTCCGAAACCTTCTTGGGTTCGGCTTCGAAAGCCTCCCACCAAGCCGCTGTGAACCTGCGCCACTCCTGGCCTTCGGAATCGGCGGCGTCATAGAGTTCATCGAGGCTCTCCAGAAATCCGGGTATGCCGGCAGCCTGAAGAATGCCGCCGATCGTCGCCGACCACGCCTCATACGAACCGAGCCGAACAGTGTGAAGAGGGCGGCCGGCAGCCAGCCATGCCTTCACCAGCACAATCACCGCCCGGACCAGTCGAGGCCGGTTCTCGCGAATCCAGCCCACCAGATCCGGATGCCGAAAACCGGCGCGCTTCCACGGCCGGTCTATTTTGGGATCGATCCGGATGCGCACGCAGCGGCGCGGCATGTCTCCCGTGAGTTTCGGGTTGTTCCCCGTCATGAGCCACAGGGCCAGGTTCGGCACCCGGACATCCTCGAGGCTGCCCAGCATGCGGTCGCTCCATATCTCGGCCGTAGTAATTGCGGCGAGCGCGCGGGAGATGATGGACTTCCGCTCATCCACGTTATCAAGCAGGATTACCGGGCGCGCCTTGAGCAGTTCGGTCGTCAACAGCTTCCGGATCTCGTCTTCGCTGTCCGGAAGCGTCTTGGTATCGCAGGGGACGCCGTGGGCTACAAGCGAAATGACATTGGCCAGCAAGCCTTTTCCGGAACCTTGCCGCGGCGCCTCGATCAGGTGGATGGGAGAAGGGCCGCTGAACAGCCGCCGCACGAAGGGAAAGATCATTGCAGCCACGGCGTGCGCGGCATCGGATCGGCTGACGAACGGGAAATCGCCCAGGAGCTCGTCGAGCAGCAGCGTGCGGGCAGCAGCGATCTCGCCGGCGGAAGGCGCGTCCGGGATCTCGGATAGATCGATCGTGTCCAGGGGATTCAGCCAGACCTTTTCGTCGCGGTGGTACCCGGGTTCGGCAACCAACCGGCCACTGCGGCCGAAGACAGGGGTTCGAAGGACAGCTTCAAGCTGCGGAAGGGCCGGATCGGGGAAATGGCTCATGACCCGGGTGAGGTCGGCCGGAGGATGCACATTGAGGACCGCCTCCTCTGTCACCTTGACCCAGTTCGCAGCAAGCACGAGGAGCGCGAAGAGCGAGCCCTCGGTCACGGTCTCGATCTCAATGCCCTCCTTTTGACTTCCGCAAAGCCGCACGAGTGAGTCTTGCCGCCGAAACAGAAAATACGGCAAACGTTCAAGCGAGCTGAGTTCGCCGTTCAGCGCGTGGATGGCTCGCCAGGCATCGGCGGCCACCTGATAGAGCTGGCGATTGTTGATCTGAATCGCCGGCAGGCCCTCCTCCGCTGCGTGTGGTTCGCCGCCGGCGGGCGCTCTCGAACCGCCACGAGCGTGCCGCCGGCGAGTTGCGGTATTCAGCTCGACAACCTTGAGCTGTTTCCTCAACGTGCCGACCGGGACTTTGCGCTTGCCAACACGCTCTTGAATCAGCCGCAGATGGCGGTCCTGCTCAATCGGGTCGAGCCGGCCCACTTCCGCCAGGACTGGCTCAAGCAGTCGGCTGAGGTCGGCATCGGGCACATCGGCGCTGAGTTTGGAAATCGCCAGCTCGAGCGGCGTCTGCGCGTCCGCAAGGATGGCTTCGAAGTCCGCAGCCGTCTTGCCGGAGGCAAAGAACTCGTTGACGTCGATTTTGGCGTCGGCCAGGAGCTCTTCGGATTCGGGGGCGCCGGCCGCCAGCTTTTCGCGTGCGGCCCGCTGCTTGTCGCCGAGCGGCAGGATGGCCACCCGCGTCGTGATGCCGTGATCCGCCAGGATGCGCGCGGTTTTCAAGGCGCCCTGCATCCCGGCCTCGGAGACTTCGTTGTCCTGGCAGACGTAGACAGTCTTGACGCCGCGTAGTTTCGGCAGCAGACGTTCCCAATCCGCCTCGCGGATCTGGACCGTCACCGGCGAGACCGCCGGGAATCCGTGCTGCATAAGCGAAATGCAGTCCGTCACGCCCTCGGTGATGATCACGCGCTCCGGGCGCGTCAGCAGCACGTCTTCGTTGTAGAGGACGTCGTTTTGGATGCATGGCGCGACGTGCGCGTGGTCGCGCTCGTTCCGGACCGCCAGCTTCTTGTACTTCGACTTCTCCCAAGGCTGATCCGGCGTCCACGGCGTGCGGCGCCCGATCATGAACACAACACTGCCGCGGCTCCAGTAGGGAAACACGATCCGGCCAACGAAGAAAGGCACGATGCCGTCCTGCGCCGTCGGCCGGAATGCCGACGTGGCCGTCAATTCCCGCATCGTGAACGCGCCCGGCCCATCCATCAGCGCCCGCGCCGCGCTGGGTTCGCCATCGTCTGCGAGACCGATCTTCAGGCGCGCGATCGTTTCATTGCCGATCCCGTATTTCTTCTGGAACCAGGCGAGGACTTCCGGATTCGCCAGAAGCCGCTGGTGATACAGTTCCGCCAGCGCCGTGAGCGCTTCGCGGACACGGATCGTGGTCTGGTAGGCCGCCTCGGCTTCCTCTGGCTTTCCAGAGGCCAGCTTCGACAGCGGCGGCAGGCCAACACGCGCGGCCAGGAAATCCCGCGCCTGGCGGTGGGATTCGGGCATGCGACCGGACTGGCCGCGAGTTACGACGCCATGATGGACGAATTCGACAAGGTGGAGAACATCGCCGCCGACACCACAGCCCCAGCAATACCAGCATTGTTCCTCGAGCGAGACGTGGAGCGACCGATGCGACTGGCTGGCGTGGTTCGGGCAATCGCAGAACAGCGTCTGCCGCGATTCCTGGGTGATGCGGCTGCCGAGCAGTTCGCGGGCGATCTCGCCGATGTCCACATCAGTGACATGCCGGTAATAAGTTTGTGGGTCAGGCGCATTCACGGCCGTGCCTCGGGATTAAGCAGGAAAGAAAGGAACGTGTTGCGGCGGTCTACCTGCCGTTTCGCCGCGCAGTTTTCGATACCCCAGCGGTCGCCCAGCAGGATGACGGATTCCTTGGCGCGCGTGACCGCTGTGTATAGAAGATTGCGGTGATGCATGAAGGAATGCGATTTGTGGGCGATCACGACCGCGCAGGGAAACTCCGATCCCTGCACCTTGTGGATGGAAGTCGCATAGGCCAACTGCACGTTGCCCGCGGCATCGGAACCGGCTTCGATCTCGACCGCCCGGCCATCGAAGTCAACGGTCAGCCCGCTGTTCCTCCCGACATCGAGCACCACACCCATGGCGCTGTTCATCACGCCCAGTTCGTAGTCGTTCTTCGTCTGGATGACCTTGTCGCCCGGATACAGCCGGGGCCGGTGGCCGTGCTCGACGTCGGGCACGTCGAATCCGAAGAGCTTCCGCTGCAGCAGCCGCTGGAGTTCGATATTCAGCTCTACCGTACCGAGCGGGCCCCGATGGGTCGGGGTCAGCACCTGGACGTCGCGGACCAGGTCGTAGCCGAGCCGCTCCTGAAGCACTTCCTCGAACAGAAGCAGCAACATGCGCTGGACATCGCCGGTGTCGGTGAATTTGTCGATCACGTACCACGGCCGCCGCGCGCCGATCTTTGCCTCCGCAGTCGGCCGCACTTCGCCGGTGAGGATGGCGGTGGAGTTCTCTTTCAGCACGCCCGCCTGGCGAATGATCCGCGTGAGCATTGTCGTCGGGATCGCCCGCGACTTCACGAGGTCTCGGAGAAGATTACCTGGACCCACGGGCGGCAACTGGTTGTGGTCGCCCACGAGCACGACCGCCGTGCGCTTCAGGTCCACTGCCTGGAAAAGCCGCCAGGCAAGCGGCACATCCACCATCGAGACTTCATCGACCACGAGGATGTCGGCCTCGATTGGATTCAGTGCATCGCGGGAGTAGGTGTGGCCGTTGAAGCCTAGCAACCGGTGGATGGTGCTGGCCTCGTGGCCAACGACTTGTTCGAGCCGCTTGGCCGCTTTGCCGGTCGGCGCGGCCAGCACGACGCTCTTCTCCAACCGCTCGGCGATCGTCGTGATTGTGGATACCGCATACGTCTTTCCGCTCCCGGCGCCGCCGGTCATCAGGGAGATGGAGTAGGTGAGCGCGTTCTTAACCGCATCCCGCTGTTCCGGATTCAACAGCGCGCCCTCGACATCGAGCAGCCCGTCGAGATCGGTCACCGCGTGCGGGCTTCGCGTGTGCGCCGTGGCCAACACGTCCGCCAGTTCCCGCTCCATGCGGTGGATCTCCGGGTCGGCAACCACCAGGCGCTCGAAAGGCTGAGACACAAACTGCCCCTCCGCGATCATCGCCTCCAGGTGGCCCTCGATCACCTCGCGGCTGTCTAGCGTGTCCATCACCAGCAGCGTGTTGGCGCGATCGAGCAGATCCTCGTACTCGACCCAGCAATCGCCGTCATCGAGCGCGTCGAGCACGCAGTAGTGAATGCCGGCGCGAATCCGCGACGGCAGATCCTTGGGCGTGCCCATCTTGCGTGCGATCTTGTCGACGCGCTTGAAACCGAAGCCTGTGATCTCGCGCATGAGCACGTACGGATCGCGTTCGAGAATCGGAACCACCTGGCTGCCGAACCGCTCAACGAGCGTGGTGACCTGGTGGTGCGTCAGTCCGAACCGCGAGAGATACGTCATGGCGGCATTGAAATCGCTGTTCGCGATCCAGATCCGCTGTAGTTCCAGAATCGACTCCACCGGCGCCTTCGCCACTGCCGCAACGGCCTCAGGCCGGGTCCGGATCGCGGCATCGAACCCGACGCCGAAGTGATCCGCGATGAGCCGTGCCTTGGCCGGCCCGATGCCTTTCACGTCCGGATGGTTGGCGAGGAAATTCGCGAGGCCGTCCGGGTCCATCTCCAGGTCGTAGCCGAGCGCCTCAACCGCGAACTGGCGGCCGTACTTCGGGTGGTGCGTCCACTGGCCCTCCAGCCGCACCGGGTCGTTCGGCCTGACGAAGGCCTTGCCGGCGAAATTCACCAGCGCGCCTTCCGCCGTCCGCAGCCGCCCGGCCGAAAACGTCGGGCCGGCGTAGAAGACCGTCTCCACGATGCCCCGCAGGGAGGCCCGCGCCTCCGCGGCCGCCGCTTTCGTCATGAATGCCACCTCGCGTGAGCTGCCAGCAGATACGCCTGCACGAACTGGCAGGCTGCTTGGCGGTTGGAACAGAAAAAGACCGGAATGCGGAAATCGAGAATGATCGACAGAGCGCTCCCAAGCACCGCGTTCGGATGGGCGTCGCCGTGATAGCGGTGGAGCAGCACATCGAGAACACCGGCCTCGACCACAATGCACGTGGCGCGGTAGCCCCCGAGCTTCCGCAACTCATTTCGAAAGCGCGCGCGGCCGTGGATCACCGTGGAAACGAAATCGTCGAGGCTCTTCCGCTCAACGGCGACCTGCTGTTCGAGCCCCTCGACGGAGTAATCCCCGGCCGGCAGCGCCCGCCGCGCTGTTGCCACCAGCCGGGGATCGAACGAATAAGGCTCCTGCTCGCGCGTGTCGATGATGATGGTTGCCTGCCCCGCGTTAGAACGGGACAAGGGCGTCGCCGGCCTCCTCCCGGAACTTCCCCGGCGCGCGGCCGTTCTCGATGCGGCGGTTGAAGAAGATGTTCTCGTTGTCACCCTTGGTCTTCTTCGTGACCTCGAGCTTCACGTCCAGCAGCTTCTTCAGGTGCTTCGGCAGGTCCGACAGTTTTTCGAGATCGAGGCCGCACAGGTGCAGATCGGTCTTGACGTACTTCAGCGTGTTGTGGGTGATGACGCTGTTACGCCACATCAGGCGGTTGACGAACTTCGGCGCGATGATGCGGAGCGTCCACTTCAGCATCGGGTTGCCGGAGGACTGCGCCTCGGTCAACTCGACCTTCTCCACCGTGACCTGATACTTGCCGTCGGGAACGCTCTCGAAATCGCCGCGTTCTTCAGGATGTTCGGAGCGGAAGTCTTCGTCGAATTGGGACAGATCAATTGCGTGCTTGCTCATGGCCTTTCTCCTGTTGGGAACCTATTTCGCCGCTGCCTTGGCGGGCTGGGCCCTCAGCGTCGCGACGGCAGCGTTGAAGGCGTCGAGGTACTTCCGGAAATCGAGTTCGATCGTCTCTGGCAATAGGCCGGTGCGGTCGCCGGCCTCGTAGTACAGGCTCGGCTTGGTGCGGATCACCCGCCGGATGCTCTTCGCGCCATCATCGGCAGTGGTAAGCTCCAGGTCGCAGAACAACACCTGATCCACCATGCCAAGCACGATTTTGCGCGCCTTGTCGGGCAGTGTCGGCACGATGCGCGTGTACTTGCCCGTGCGGGTTTCGATCTCGATCTCCTTGGCGTGGGAGACCAGAAAAAGGCCGTAGGGCAGGAAGGCCAGCTTGGTCAGCACGCGCTGGAATTCGTTGTTGACGAGCGCGTAGCCTTTGCCGTAGCCGAGGTCCGATTCGTGCTCGATCTTGCACTTCCTGACGATGTAATCCGTGCAGAACTTGTAGGCGTTGTCGATGGTGTCGATGATGACCGTTTTGAACGGGTGCTTCCCCTCGGTGACCTCGGCGCAGGCGTTGAGCAGATCTTCCCAGGACTGGATGGGGACCTGATACACCTCGAGGGCGTTCAGGCCCGGCTCGGTGGCGAGAAACAGTGCGCCATCGGCCTGCGAGCAGAACGTGGACTTGCCGATCTTCGTTTGTCCGTACACCAGCACGGTCATGTCGGCGAGGGCTGGCTTGGCTTGTGTCTTTGCGGTTGGCAGCATATGTCTCCTTTTCAAAAAGCTGGCTCCGGCGCGTCGGCGGGCAGCACCCGCAGCTCTTCGTTTGGCGGGACGCGCTGGTAGAAGTTCTCGATCACGTTGGGATTGCCGTTGGAGCGGCACAGCGCGAAATACGGGCACGGCCGCTGGTAGTTGAAGCAGAAGGCGGTGTTCTGATAGAAGACTCCGCGGCGGCGCGCGTCCAGGAAGGCCTGCGTCAGCTCCCAGAGCTCGCTGCGAAGGATGTCAAAGCGGTCGCGCGAGAGGTAGAGCATCTCGCGGTGGAACATCTCGGGATCGGCGTACTTCTCCGCCAGGCGCTGCTGGAATTCCTCATCCGACTCGGGCATTTTCCGCTTGGCTGTGGTTTTGCCGGTTTTCGATTTCGCCAGCAACTCCGCGCGCCGCGCTTGGAATTCTTCCTCGGTCTCGCCTTTGCTCTGCTGAAGCTTCGCCTTTACCAGAACGTTGTAGAGGATGCCGGTGATGGGGATGCCCATCGTCTGCTCGATGTAGTGGGCGTAGATGGTGATCTGGAAGTCGGTCCAGAGCTTTTCGAGGTAATCGGCATCGACCTGGGATGCGGTCTTGTGCTCCAGGATGAAGTATTCGCCGCCAATGCGGATGATGCCGTCCACCTTGCCGGCGAGCTTGAAGCTACGCGATGCGGCGCCGGTGGCGGGATTTACGATAGGGCCTTCGAACGCTTTCTCCAGCGCGATGACCTCGAACTCCTCGGCCGGATACCTGGCGGCGTAGCCCTTCAGCATGGCGGTTGCGAGGTGCCAGTCTCGCCGCTGATCCTCATCCTGCGTCCGGTTCATGCATCGCCTGTCGATGAAATCGAGCACCTCGGCCAGGTCGTGCCGCGCGTGCCAGCTCTGGAGGCACTCGTGGATGAGGGAGCCGAAGTGCAGGTTCCGGTCGCGCTGAAGAGGGACGAGCTGCTGGAGGTAGCGCCAGTCCACCGCCTTGCGGCAGTTCCGGAACAGCGACCACATGGAGTAGGTTGAAACCATCGGTGCCGCGCTCATCGGGCGCCTCCCCGCGAAGCGAGGCTTGCCGGCGTGATTCCCGCGTCAATGAACGCGCGCCGGATCTCGGCGATCCACTGGTAAATCCGCGAGCGCGACTTGCCGGTTTCGCGGCAGATCTCCGGTACGCTCATCTCGGCCAACTGGCGGGCCAGTACCTGAAGGTGACGGGGCAGGCGCTGGAGCACACCCTGGACGTCGAGGCGAACATCGAGCTCCGTGTTCGGCCTGCTGACCGCGGCGGCCTCAAGCTTGCCGGCCTCCGGCTCGAACTCTCGATGCGCGCTCGTCCGGCGGCCGCGCACCGCGAGTTTCGCCGCTTCATTCCTGACGACGCCGAAAATGAATCCGCGCATGTTGCCGCGCCCGGAATCGAATTGCGGAAGACGCTCCAGGCAATCCAGCAGCAGGTCCTGGCGCAGGTCTTCCCAGTCGTCGCGGGTGTATCCGTATCGGCCGACCATGCGGCTTGCGCGGATTCCGGCCTGTTCCATAGCGAAGGGATCCAGGACGGAGGTCAAGGCGGCGCTCATGCGTCCACCTCCGCGGGCGCGGCCTCGATCACCATGCGAAAAGGCAGACCGTGCCGCACGTCAATGCGCTCCACCGTGCCATCGCTCAGGCGATGGATCTGCTCGATGAACCGGTCGACCTGGCTGCGCAGTTCGAACCGGTCGAGCCGGCGTTCCGGCCGCGGACCGTCGGCGGCATCGAGTTTCAGCTCAAGGAAAACGCGCGGTCCCGGGCTGAACACGGGCTCGCCGTTCCGGATTTCGAGCTCCTCGAGGCGTCCAAAGTTGATGGTCTGGAACAGGCGCAACAAGCGCTGCCAGGCTGGAGAGAGATCGGCGAACTGCATGGCCTACTCCCCCATCCCGGCGCGATTGCGCACGAGGAATTCGTCCACGGCGGCGTGAATACGCGGCGGGCGCGCCCCGCCTGGCTCATACTCCTCGCGCGGCGCGAGACCCTTGAGTTCGCGGAGCAGGCGGACGCGGATGCGGTCCAGCCGCTTCATGACCGTCCACACCAGATCGTCATCGAGCTGGTGCAGGGCGGCGGCGCTGGCGATGACAAGCGCCACGTCGGCCAGCGCCTCGCGGACGAGCGATTCCACATTGACAGGAGGGCCGGCATTGGGAGGTGCGGCCGCCGGCGGGACCGTTGGGTTCGTAGCAGAGGGTAAGGTGCTCATCGATTGCCTCGGCCCCGATCCGTGGAAAATTCCGCGGGAAGGCGGCTTTCCGCCGCCGCGCAACGCTATGTAGTTGAAAACAGGAAGAATTTAGTTCTGAAAAATTTTCGGCGCGCATGCCTGTGGCCGTGGAAAATTCCACGGTGGCTTGCTGGCTCGCCTTACCGGTGGCGCTCGGAGGAGCAGTCGAAGGTCGCTGCCCAAACCCCAGTCGCCTCGCTGAACTGTAGAGGATCGCCAGCGAGGCCGGTCTGATCACGTAGCCACTGGTTGAGTTTCAGAACGGCGATGTCATCACCCCTCCGCGCCAGCCTCCCGCCTGCCTGCAGCAGGTCAACTAAAGCCCGGCCCTCCGGCAGGAGCCGGTCCACATCCCGCGCGAGCCCCAGATCCACCAGCGAGTACTCATGCCAAAGTGTTTCCTGATGTTCCGCCGCGTTGGTTTCTCCGGTGCGGGCTTCCTTGGTGCGTCGAAGCCGGTTGGCTTTGACGCCTACCGCAATTCGGCCATCGCCGCGCTCGATGATCTGGTAGCTCATCCACGAGCCGTCCGACGGCAGCGGGAGGTTCATGTACCCCGCGCGCCGGATCTTGAAACAGCACGTGTAGGCTCGTTCATCCGCATCCCAGCGGATCGACTCGCCTTCGGCGGCGAGCAAGTTCCCGAGCCTCTTTCTGAGATTGCTGATCTGCTTGCGAAAACCGTCAGCGCTGGTCTTGGGGTCCTTGACCTTGACCTCTTCCATAGGCAGGCGGCCGCGGCGTAAGGCGAAGAAGCGCAGGATCTGATACGACTTGTCACTCTCTCCCGTCTTCCGCCGGGAATCGGCAAAGCCCGCGTCTTCGGGATCGATTTCCCATGACTGGCCTCGCGCGAAAACTCGCAACGACGACTCGCCGGGCTCCAGCGTGATCTCCGGCCAGGTAATCCCTTCGGGGACGGGCAGGCTGCGAATCCTATCCTCCTTGATGGCCCGGTCCCTGGGCAGGGCGTCCTCGATGTAGTCGAGATCCACCGTGAGTCCGTCCGCGCCGAGCTCCACCATTTGCGCCACGTCAAACACAGTCAGCCGGTTCAGGCCGTCCTGTTTATGGAGTTGGACGACGAACAGGACACCGTCCCTGGTGGTCAGAGAGCGCCCGGCTGCGTCGGCAATCCTCGCCTCCTCGCCGCTCGCGGCCATCGCCAGGAACACGTCGCGGAACCGGCCTGCCAGGCGTCGCCGCCCGAGTTTCCACATCATGCCAGCCAGGACCTCTTCGACCGTTCCAGACAGATCCATCGCCGCAGCGAGTCTCTTGGCCATGGCGCTGGCGTCGACAATCCACTGCCACAGACGGATTTCCGGGACATGCACCGGGCCCTCTTCCATGCACTGGATGTAGGCCCGTTTCCCCAAAGTGTCCCGGACGCTCGACTCCCAGCGCACTTGTTCCCAATGACCTTTCCCGCACGCATCGCAGGTGACCTTTTCCGCGAAGGGGCCCACCTGCAGAATCCCCAGCTTCACCAAGTACTCGAGGCGCTCCCGCGGCCACTCTCGCACCTCATCGAAGCAGAACACTCGCTCCCTTGAGGCGCATCGGCGCACGACGGCACGCCAGAGTTCAGCCGGCGACCTCAATCGTCCACTCCTTGAGGTATCCCCGAAGAATATCCGCCTCGTCCGAGTCATCCAGATTGCAGTGTGTCGGCGTGATCTCGAACGTAACCGTGCGCTTGCGTTTGCCGGGCGACTCGAACACTACCTGCAAGCTCACCTCGCGGATGGTGACGTTCGAGAGCGTTGCCGTCTGCTCGGCCAGGTGCGCCCGGATCAAGTCGTAAACGGGCTTCTGGGAGCGCCCGGTATCGACAGTGATCGTCCCGCTATCGGCCCCATGCACATCGAACCGGAGTGCCTTCACGCGGACGGAGGTGATGTGATGTTCGGGCTTCGTCGGCAACTCGACATCGGCCTTCTTGAAGAGATCGAGATTGTATGGCGCCGGCTTCCACGGTTCGGACTCCCGCGCTTCGCCGAATGCGATCTCCGTGAAGATACCCGTCAACTCGTCACGCACCACCTGGCCACCCTGGGCGTAGAGGTCGATAGTCCCCGCCGCTCCGTCATAAATGAAGACCACCTCGAAGGCCTTGCTCCAGGGACGACGGCCCAACTCCCCCGATTCGTCATAGCCGAGAACCTCGTCTTCGTAATCAGCGGGGTAGGCGAAAAACCAGTGGTTACCGTTGCTGCGCTTCTGGTGCTCGACCTTGCACGGCGCGCCGCGGCCGTCGCGGGCACGGTAATAGTCTCCGATGCGAGGACCAAGCTGTGCCATCGTTGTGTCGGGCGCAGCGAGATCCTGCTTCGGGAATCCATTGCGCTTCTCCCACGAGGTGCGCCGCAGCCCTTCGATGTGATCGAGAATCCGCGCGGCGCTGAATACACCGGGATGATCGAGATAGCAGGCGAGCGCGCGCTCGTGCGCGTTGCCGAGCGCGGCGAGTTTTTCTGCCAGATCGAGCCCCTGGTCCCGCCCGGCTTCGATCAACGCCCGCGTGCCCCGCGGCGTGGCCAGGCAATGGACCTGGCGCAAGACGCGCCCCACAGCGCGAACATCGTTTTTCTCCATCGTTTGCCAGCGATCGAAGATGCGGTCGGTGCTTCCTTTTGAGCCTGCATCCCAGTCGAAGTCCGCGAAGGCAGAGTAGGGAGCAAACAATCGGGCCAGTGTTTCGTTGGGGATGAGCCGGAGAACGGTCTTGGCGTTGTACTGCATGGGCACGGATACCTCGCTAACCATGGGAGGCTCCGCGCTATCAGTTCGACGGTCAGCAGCCGGGACAACGGCAAGGCGAGGCGAGGCCCCAAGATGCCGGAGCCTTAGAAACTCAACAGAATCAGTGCTGCTGACTCGGCCATTCTATCACGGCGAAGATCTAGCGAAACAGATCACAGGATGACCACTTGATTTGTGAGCGCATCTTCGCTTGACAAGCTTCGGCCTGTGGGTCGCTGTAGAAATTGGGCGACTACTCCAAACGGCCCGTAAGCTGTTGCCACTGAAGCCTTTGCTCGTCCCAAAGCACGACCTTGGCGATCCTCCGCAACGCCCCTTCGCTGAACGGCGCACGTCCGGCGTAAGGCGGCAAACGCAGCACCGCTTCCTGGATGTCCGGCGCCAGCCAGACGAGCATCATGATCTGGCTGATTCGCTCGCGGCTCACACATCCCAGGCGCGCCAGGTCAGCGTAGTCGCGCACTTCGCCGCTGTCGATCATTTGCTGAAACTGAAGCGCCAGGGCCAGCACCTGCGCCGCCCGGATGTGGCGGCCAGGCTGAGGAACGGCCTCGATAGCCACCGCCAGTCGCCTCTCTGGGCGGCAAATCTGCCGCAACCGATGCGGCAACGTCGTTTTCACTTCGAATCGGGCTGTGCTTGCGTTCACTGGTTCCGTACCTCCGCGCAAAGTTGCTTGATCGCCGCTGTCCGGAAGCCCACCGTTACTTCACCGCTCCGGCCATCGTAGGTCACCTGCTCGACAAGGGTCTTGACGAATTTCTCCTGCTCGCGTGGCGTCATCTCGGCCCAGATGCGGTCAAACTCACGCAGCGTCTTCCGCACGTCAGCCACGTCCACAGTCTGGCCCTCCCACTCGGCCAACTGATCGCGGACTTCCCGCAATTTCCGCTCTAGCGCCGACGCCCGCTCCTGCACCTCGGCCATCCGGTCCACGGCGAGCTTGCCGCCCGTCCGCACGAGGCCCGCGAGTTCCTGGCTCAGCCGTTCGAGTTCGCGCTCGATCAGCCGCTTCTCGCGTTCCAGGGTTTCGATGTCGCCCACGCGCTGCTCGCCCAGCGACTCAACAACCCGATCCACGACACTCGGGTTGGCGGCGATGCCGCGGATCTGCTCGATGACCGCCTGTTCGATCGCGGGCGCCGAGACCGAACGCGTGGGGCACTGGTTGTAGCCTTTCTGGTGTGCGTTCACGCAGACGTAGTAGCGGTAGAGCTTGTTCGGCGTCTTCTGCGTGTAGGTGTGGACCATGCCCGCATCGCAACTCGCGCAGCGCAGGATGCCCTTGAGCACCGCACCATACTTGTTGCGCACCTGGCGTCCGCCGGTCCTGCCGTTGTAGCGGAGGCGGTCCTGCACCCGCTGCCAGATTTCGGGATCGACAATGCCCTCGTGCTCGCCGTCGTAGATCTGGCCACCGTATTTGACCTTGCCCACGTAGACCATGTTCGTCAGCAGGTTGTAGAGCCGGTTCTTGGCAAACGGCTGGCCGCCGGCAACCGACCCTTTGCGCGTGGTCCATTCCTTCATCCGCCAGCCGCGCCGATTCAGTTCCTGCACCACTGGAATCAGCGAGCCGTGCTCGAGATAGAGATCGAAGATGGCCCGGACGCGCGCGGCTTCGTCTTCGTTCACCACCAGTGCGCCACCGCGATCGCTCAAGTCGTAGCCGAGCATCGGAATCCCGCCTACCCAGCGGCCTTTGCGCCGCGCGGCCGACATCTTGTCCCGGGTGCGTTCGGCGATCATCTCCCGCTCGAACTGGGCGAACGAGAGGAGGATGTTCAGCGTCAGGCGCCCGAGCGAGCTGGTCGTGTTGAATTGCTGGGTGACCGAAACGAAGCTGACGCCGTGCTTGTCGAGCACCTCCATGATCCGCGCGAAGTCGAGCAGGGACCGCGTCAGGCGATCTACCTTGTAGGTCATCACGCAGTCGACCAGCCCGTCGCGCACGTCCTGAAGCAGCTTCTGCAACGCGGGACGGTCCATGTTGGCGCCGGTGTAGCCGCCATCGTCGTAGTGATCGGGCAGCGCCACCCATCCTTCGCCGCGCTGGCTGCGGATGAAGGACTCGGCCGCATCTCGCTGCGCGTCGAGGGTGTTGAACTCCTGATCGAGACCTTCCTCGGTCGACTTGCGCGTGTAAATCGCGCAGCGTACTGTCGAGCGCCGGGGAGTTGCAAGCGAACCGTTACCGTCGGCCATTCTTCTTCTCCGTCAGCCCAAAGAAGAGCAGGCCATTCCACTTGGCGCCCGTGATCTCCTGGGCTATCGCGCTCAGCGACGTGTACCGCCGGTTGTCATACGCGAAGCGCCCGTCGTCGAGGACCTGCACGACGTGGGTCCTGCCCTTGTATTGCTTCACGATCACCCCGCCTGGCATGGGCAGCCGCGGATCGTGATCGGGCTGAATCGTCGCAACCGTTGTCTGCTCAGGCGGGAGGCCAGCGCGGCGCTTGCTGGCGTTGGTGGTCACGCGGTTTCGCAAGGGCGTGTCGCGCGCGATGGCGCGAGCCAGTTCACGAACCTCGTCAGGCTGCCAGCCCTCTTCTTCGGCCTGCAATCGCCAGGCGATCTTGCGGAAGAGGAACCGCCGGTGCGCGCTCACCGGCTCCTTGCCGAAGACCTTGAGATGCTCTTCGCGCAACGCCGGCACGTTCATCGCGGCGAGCGCGGCGATCCGATCCCGGAGCGTCTTCTTCATGCGTCAACCTCACTGACATGAAGGCTCTCCGGGCGCGGGTTATCAAGTTCTCCGTTGACGGTTTCGGGCGCATCTTTGGCGGCGGTTTCGATGCGCCGGGCGCGCCGGTAGCGCTGGTAAGCGGTGGCGAGGAGCTGGGCAATCTCGGCGACAGCTTCGCGCGTTCGTCGGTCTCGGAAATCCATGGGCGCCGGTCCTTCCGGCCCACAACGGCTTCCGCTTTGCGGCCACGCGCGCTGCCTGGCTCTGTCAATAAATACTCACGCGAGTTCGAAAGTGTCCAACCGGGCTACGCTCTCAACCGGCCTGTCAACAAACGCGGACCTGTCAACGGAGAAAACGGAGAGTTTGAAGGGTTCAGAGAGGCCAACGAACCGAACCATGATGGTTCAGCGCGTGGCCCGCTCGGAGGCGTTTCCAACCGGAGAACCGCGCCGAAACGCAAATACTGGCGAATGTTTGGGATAACGCGCGGCCGCAAGAGGCGCTGGCGTCAAGCAAAACGGGGCGGCGGGAAGTTACGGTTTTTGGGTGTGGCTCCCCGGCATGGATTCGAACCACGATTCACGGCTCCAAAGGCCGTTGTCCTACCATTAGACGACCGGGGAGTGCCGGGTCGACAACGATGCTAGTTGACAGTTTACCAGCCCCGGCGGCATGAGTGCCAGATGGAGAGACCGGTTGGCCGGGCTGGGCGTGCCACGCCACCCGGTTGGCCGCGGCGCGGCGTCCCGGGCACGGACGCGGCGCCGCCGGCGCGACCTTTACAATGGCGAATAATGGCGCGAATCGTGATTGACGCGACCAGCCTGCTCCTGCGCAGCGCCGGCGTGAAAACCTATATCTACCACTGGGTTAGGGCGTTGCGTTGCGCCGCCGTCCAGGATTCGATCCGGCTGTTTCCCTTCTACGGAGACATCGGCGCGCTCGACCACGAGGCTTCGTGCGCCGGAAAACTCCAGACCATCCTCGGCAAACTGGCCGTGCATTTTTCCAACACCTGGTGCAATCCCGTGCTTGAAGCCGTTGGCTGCGCGGCTGACGTGTTTCACGCATCCCAGCATCTGCGCAATCCGCCGTACCGCTTTACAAAGCTGACGGCCACCATTCACGACATGACCTGCTGGCTGATGCCCGAGGTCCACACTCCCGCCAACGTGAAAGCCACCTTGATGCACGGTGACAGGGTCCTTCGCCGCGCGGCGGCACTGATCGCCGTCTCCGAACAAAGCAAACAGGACGCTGTCGATGTGCTGGGGCTGCCGGCTGAACGGATCGAGGTGATCTATCCGGGCGTAGCGGAGCAGTACTTTCAAGCGGGGCCTCTCGAAGCGCAAGCCGCTGCCCGGAAGTACGGTCTGGAAAAGCCCTACATTCTCTTTGTGAGCACCATCGAACCGCGAAAGAACGTCGACAGGCTGCTGGATGCCTACCAGTCAGTTTGCCCGCAGGTTCGCGAGGAATACGAACTGGTGATCGCGGGCGCTTTGGGCTGGTGTTCGGAGGCGACGGCGAAGCGGCTGTGCGCCGAAACTCGGGGGATCCGCTACCTGGGCTATATTCCCGAAAGCGATTTGCCGGGGCTCACGGCGGGCGCGGCGATGTTCCTGTTCCCCTCCCTATACGAAGGCTTCGGATTGCCGCTCGCCCAGGCGATGGCTTGCGGCGTGCCTTCGATCACGTCGCGTAATTCTTCTCTCCGCGAAGTGGCCGGTGACGGCGCCTTCCTCGTCGAGCCCACCAACACAGAGGAGATCGCCTCGGCGATTGAGACGCTGGCGCTTTCGTCCTTGTTAGCGCAGGACCTTGGACGGCGGGGGCGCCTGCGCGCGTCTATCTTCCGGTGGGAACGCAACGCCCAGCAGTCTCTGGCTTTCTTTCACCGCGTGGCGGGGATCTGAACCGTACGTTGACTTCCCATCAACGCCCGTGGGCGGGAGCGCCCTCGTACTGGATGATCGTGTCCACGATGCCGATTTCTACGCGGCGGTTCTGCTGCCGCGCCTCCGGCGTGGTGCCTTTCACGCGGGGACTGCTTTTGCCGAAGCCCTTCGTGGTCATGATGTCTGCGGGCACGCCTGCTTTGATCAGATAGTCCGCGACGGCTTGGGCGCGGCGGAGCGAGAGTTGCTGGTTGTACTCGTCGGTCCCTATATCGTCGGTATGCCCGTAGACGAACAGCCGGTATCCGCTGGAGGCGAGCAGCACGCCGGCGATCCGGCTCAGCGTTTCGCGGTTCTCCGGACGCAGCGTCGCCTGGTCGAAATCGAACTTGAAAGAATCGTTCGCCATTTCGACCACCATGCCCAGGGGCGTCCTTCGCGTCGGCGCGATCCGGCTCAGCGCCTCCTGCATGCGGTCCAGTTCCTGCTCGCGGCGCCGCCGGAGTTCTTCCATCTGCCGTTGAGCCGCTTGCGCCCGCTGTTGAGCGGCTTGCGCCTCCGCCCGGGCTCTTTCGGCTTCGCTCTGGACGCGCTCGGCCTCCGATACGGCTTCGCTTCGCGCGGCCTCGGCTTCCTCGGCCCGCCGCCGCGCCTCCTGCGCGCGCTCGAGCGCAAGTTCGAGCTCGCGGGAATATTCGGTAAGCCGGCTGATCACGGCCTGCGAGCGCTCATCCGCGCGGCTGAGTCTTTCTTCCACGGTTTTCAAACGGTTTGCCGCCTGCCATAGCAGTGCGGAGAGAATGGCGATGGCGGCGATCGCCGCGGCCGCGCCCAGGAGTCTCCACCTGGACTTGCTTCGATCCCGCTGGTCTCCTGTTTCCATGTCCTATGCCATTCTCCGCCTTCGGGAGCCGATAGGGCAAGGCAGCAAAGGAGCGCGAAGCCTGCAGAGGCAGCCGGGGAAAGGACCAAAAAGCCTACACAGTGCAGATTTCAACTGCCTGGCGCAGCGATTCCAGCGGGTCGCGCCTCGGCGTGAACTCGTGCGAGAAGTATCCCGTGAAATTCAGATCGGCAATGGCCTTGGCGATGGCCCGGTAGTTCAGCTCCTGGGTCTCGTCGATTTCGTTCCGTCCCGGATTCCCTGCCGTGTGGAAGTGCCCGATCCACTGGATGTTTTCGCGGATGGTGCGGATGACGTCGCCCTCCATGATCTGCATATGGTAGATGTCATACAGCAGCTTCACCCGCGGCGAGTTCACCCGTTTGCAGACCTCGACGCCCCAGGCGGTGTGGTCGCACATGTAGTCCTTGTGGTTGACCTTGCTGTTGAGCAGCTCCAGGTTGATTGTGACGCCCTTCTCCTCGGCAAAGCCTTTGATGCGGTTCAGCGCGGCAACGCAGTTCTCCAGGCCCTCCTCGTCCGACATGCCGCGCCGGTTTCCGGAAAAGGTGATCACATTCGGCACGCCCGCCTCGGCCGCCCTGGCGATGTTCTCCCGCAGTTCGGCGATGATTTTGTCGTGAAACTCCTTGCGATTGAGCCCGTCCGCGATCGTTCCGCCTCCCGACACCATGGTGGGGATCAGGCCGTACTTCTTCAGCACGGGCCAGTCCTTTGGTTCCACGAGATCGATGCCCACGAGTCCGACTTTTGCCGCGTTGGCGCACAACTCCTCGATGGACCATTTGTTGAAGCACCAGCGGGCTACTCCCTGTTTTAGCCGGCCCTTGCTCGCCGGGGTTGGCTGGCTCTTGCCAAGCCCCGCCGCACCGGCCGCACCTATTCCAACTGCCGACAAGAAGGTTCGCCTTTGCATGGAAGATATACTAACAGGAGAGCAGGTGGAAGAAAATGGCGTTCGCGCTGTGGATTCAGGACGATCTGGCATGGGCGCAGGGTCTGCATGAATACCGCCCGATGGGTGTCGCCGTCATCGCCGTGACCGACCGTTTTCACCACCGCGACTTTCGTCCCGGCCGCACCGCCCCGCCCCGCCATGGCAAGCATTACGCCGGGCTGTTCGCCTCGCTTTCCGAGCTCAACCGCCGGCTGGCCCGGCTGCCGAAGCGCAAAAGCAGGACTCCGGCGTGGGTGTAGTCACAACAAAACGAAATAAATTCTTCTGACATCCTAACCACAACACTTACCAGCACTTAGTAAGCGGATTCGAGCTGTCTCCGGCGCTCGTCCCGGTCAAGTTTTCGGGAAGCGGTTTGTATAATCGGGAGCCACTTCTCCTTATGCCCGATAACTTCGATCAGCTCATACTCGATAACCAGCCTTTTCCGGAAACGGACATCGACTCGCTGCCGTTCGGCCCGTTTCAGGCTCCCGAAAACTCGCGTCTTGCCAGCTATCTCGAAATCTCCGGCGCGCTGGGAGCATTTCCCGGCGCCGAGCGGGTCCCGCTCGACGACTTGGTTCCGGCCGCCGGGCCGGACAGCCGTTTCACGATCCTGACAACGGAAACAACGATTGCCAGTGCGGCGCCGGGCACGGTTCCGCTCGTGGCCGGCCTCAAGGCCTCGTGGAGGACCGATACCAGCCGCACAGTGCGCTCGGCGGTGATTGCCGCGGTTCCGCGGCAGGCCGGCGCGCGCGACCAACTCGAACCCGTTTTTGCAAACCTTCCTGCGCCCGCGCTAATAGACGGGCCGGACTGCCTGCCGGCAAACGTCGCGCTGCTGTACTCGGTCGATGGATCCCTCCAGGCCGCGGCAGACACGCGGCTGGGCTTCATTTTCAACTGGCTGCGCGAAATCGCGGCGGGCGCCCTTGCGGCCGATCTCGGTTTGGCGCTCGATGCCGGAGTGGAAGCAGCACTCGACGTATCGCTGGCCGGCTCCTTCCTGGCGGCGATCAACCGCGACCGCGAGGGCCGGCTCCGCCTGCGCATCTTCCGGCGCCGGGACTCGGCGCTGGATTTCGCGCTGAACGTCGCCGTAACCGCGACGCCGCGGGGGGTGCTTCCAGACCGGCCCGAGCAGCTCGCCCTTGCCATTCTCGGGGTCCACGAAGGCCAATGGCTGGACGCGCTGGCGCGTTTGGCGAAGGCCGATCCGGAAAAACTGCGCGCACGATTCGGCGAAGCCGTAGACCGCTTCCTGGACCTGTGGCGCAACCTGGAGCCGCGGGCCGCCGCCGCGATCTGGCGTGCGGCGGAAAAGAGCGACGACCTGGCCGCGGTCCGGCGCTGGGTTCACCGTATCGCCACCGAACTGCGCACCCCGGAGGATTTCAAGGCCGTGCTGGGTGAAGTCCTCGAAGCGTCGCCGGGGTTCGCCGCCTCGCCCGCGGGCATCTGGCTGGAGGCAGCCGCTGGCGGCCTGCTTGCGGCGGTTGTTGACCAGAACCGCTTCCAGCAGTTAGTGCGCGCCGCCGGGGCGGCCGATGCCTTGCTGAGCGACGAGACGCTCGCCGGCGTTCTCACCGCGCTGAAGCACTACGCCGCGGAGCAGCTTGGTCTTGGCCGCATCGAGCGCGCCCTGGACAGCCTGGCCTCATGCGAATCCCTGGACGCTTGGGTGCTGGAGCGGCTGACCGCTATTTTCGGCAACCTGGAATCGGAGGAAGGCCTCGGCCGGGCGGCGCGCAATCTGAAAGCGGTCATCGAGCTTGCGCGCAAGATCTACAGCCGCGCGCTCGAGGCCCTCGAAGCGAAGTACGCGGCCGAGATTGGCTATCACTACGAGCAGAGCGGCGCCGGCGACGCACTGCTGGATTGCTCGTTCAGCTTCACCCCGGAAGGGCTGGCGGCCTACCGGGCGGCGTTCGCCGGTGACTTTTCGTTCCTGAGTAAGCCGCCGGAGGAGCATGTCCGGCTGCACCGCGCGGTCTTGAGCCATACCTTCAACCGGAACACTCACCTGGAACTGCATCTCCCCTTTCTGGACCGCAAGCAGTGGGAAGAGCGCTGGGAGGCCCTCGCCCGCGTCGAGGTCCAAACTGGCGAGGACGGCCGCCTGTTCGCCTATACGGTCGATGCCTCCGACTCGATTGAGAAGAAGAGCAGCTACCAGGGCACGCTTGCGCTCGTTGGTGCGTTGCTGACCGGCAGGGAACCCGATTTCACCCTGACCTATACCGGCCGGCGGGCGGGCGTGCGGGTCCAGGAGCTGGCGCCGCTGCTGAACGCCTACGGATTCCCCGAGAACGCGGTGGAAGAGGGCGCCGACGTTTCGCTGACGCTTTCCGTGCCCGGCAGTTTCGTCGCCGCATGGCTCCATGCGCCGGACGAGAGTTCCTCGGAATACTTTCCGACTTTCTCAGCGGTGTCCGTCGCCGTTCAGCGGGCGCTGCGGCAGTGGTTGCCGTATCTCTACTTCAGCGACATCGACCGGTACGGCGATCTGGAAGCCGCCTTCCCGCTCATCGTTTACAAGTGCATGCGCCCGTACCCTGGGCGCGGGCGCGGCGAGTTCACCTACGACGTTATGGAGCCCCAAACGATGCCGCTGGCGCTCCGGAGCGCGGCGCGCGCGCTACCCGCCGAAACGAGGCGAATCCACGCGCTGCTGACCGCGGCGGGAAAGCCGAAAATCGCGAAATTCTACGCGCCGGACGAAACGAGGCAGATCATCGCCGCCGTGCAGCGCAAACCGCACCTTCTGAACGGGCTGCTCTCGGCCGACGCGTTTTTCGTGGACAACCTGCAGCGGCTTGCCAAAGAGGGCCGGGCGCTCCGGGAAGCGCTGCCCGCGAACCCGAAGCGCGCGGTGAAAAAACTCGCGAAATTCGCGGCCGAATTCGTAGCCACTTTTCACCGCCGCCTGCGCCGGCTCTACGGCGGGCAGAACTTTACGCAGTTCGGCTCCCTGCTGCTGGTCGAGGCGACACGCGCCCTCCACGGCGCGCTGAACGGGGAAGGTACGGTAGCCGGAGTGCTGCGCGTCTCCAAGGGAGAAAAAGGAGCGGCCGGGGCATACGACCGCATCGTCGTGAATTCCGCATTCCGACCGTGAGCCGCCAGATCGGGCTGGCTCAAGTTTTTCGGCTTTTCCGCCGATGTTAAGATCGTGCGGACCGCCAAAATCCTACCGGTGCTGGCAATCCTGACCGCGGCGCCTGCGCTGCGGTCACAGGACACACGCGCGGTGATGGAGGAGTCGCTGGCGAAACAACGGGAATCCATCGCCAGGCAGATGGCAGCCATACGGGCTCAAATCGGGGCGAGCGCTACGGAGGAGCAGCCCGCAGACTCCTTCTTCACCGTCCCCTGGGTTTTTCCCACCACAGTTTTTGCAACCATAGCGCAGTGCAATCCGCTGCCTCCGGGGCAAATCGGGCCTTTGGTTGCGGAAGTGTCCAGGAGGGAAAACCTGCCGCCGGAACTGCTCCGCGCCGTTATCGAGAAGGAATCGGGCTTCCGGCCTTGCGCCGTATCACGAAAAGGCGCGCAGGGTCTGATGCAGTTGATGCCCGAGACCGCCGCCCTGCTGGGAGTCGAGGATGTTTTCGATCCGCTCCAGAACGTGCAGGCGGGCGCCCGGTTTCTCAAGCAACTGCTGAAGCGGTATGAGGGCAACGTGCCGCTCGCGCTTGCCGCGTACAACGCGGGACCCGGGCGTGTGGAAGCGGCGGGCGGCGTGCCGTTCATCCGGGAGACCCGGGAGTACGTCAAGGCGATACTCGGCAGCCTGCGGCCGCGACAGAGTGAAAACTGACTCGCGCTAGCTGGCGGAGACCTGCTTCGCGCTGGGGATTTGCACCGGTTTGAGGTCGCCCATGAGGAGATGCAACAGGGCGAGCCCCGTCAGGTGGAAGCATCCCATCAAGAGAATCATCGGCGTGTAGCCGAAGTATTTCACCACCACCCCCGCTACGATGGCCGAGAAAATCGTGTTGCCGATCGCTCCCACGGCGCCGCCGAAGCCGACCACGGAAGCCACGGCGCCTTTCGGGAACACATCCGAGACAGTCGTGAACAGGTTGGCCGACCAGCCCTGGTGGGCCGCCGTGGCGAGGCTGACCAGCGCGACGGTGAGAACGATGTTGGGCGCGAACGCGGACATGGCGGCGATGGGCATGCAGCATGCGCACACGGCCAAGGCGGTCTTGCGCGCGCGTCCGGGAGCCCAGCCCCTGCGCATCAGGAAGCCGGAAAGCCAGCCGCCCGCCACGCTGCCGAAATCGGCCATGAGATAGATCACGGGGAGGGTCCAGGCGACTTCCTTCAGGCTGAGGCCCCGGGTGCGCTCCAGGAAGCTGGGAAGCCAGGTGAGATAGAACCACCAGACCGGGTCGCTGAAAAACTTCGCAATGGCAAAGCCCCAAGTCTGCTTCATGCGGATGGCGGCGCCCCATCCGATTTTCGGCGCGTCCGCTTCCTCGGCGGACGTATCGGAACGGATGTAGTTCAGCTCCGCGGCATTGGCCCGTTTGCTCTTTTCGGGGGAGTTATACGTGGAGAACCAGAGAGCGACGAGCAGGAACTGAAACAGCGCCGGCAACAGGAAACACATGCGCCAGCCCATGTGGAGGTACATGTAGGCCAGAATGGGCGGGCCGATCATGACGGCGATATTGGTGCCGGCATTGAAGATGCCGGTCGCGAACGCCCGGTCCTTCTTGGGAAACCACTCGGCTACGGCCTTGATCGCTGCAGGGAAGTTCCCCGATTCACCGAAACCTAGCAGCGCCCGCCAAAAGCCCATCTGAAATGCGCTGTTGGCCAGTGCGTGGCCGGCCGCCGCGATCGACCAGCAGGCGATCGATACGCCGTAGCCGATACGCACGCCAACCCGGTCCACAAACTTTCCAACCACCAGGAAGCCCACGCCATAAGCGATTTGAAACGCGGCGAAGATGTAGCCGTAATCGACATCGTCGTAGTGCAGGCTTTCGCGTATCCGCAAATCCAGCGTGGAAAGGACAATCCGGTCGAGGTAGTTGAACGTGGTCCCGAGAAGGAGGAGGGTCAGCACCCACCACCGGACCCGAGTCATGGAAGATTGCACCCCGCCATTATACGTTTGCCCTGCCGCCACGGACTACTTCTTGTACTTCTCCGAGCAGGCTGGGGAGCAGAAGTGCAGCACGCGCCCGTCGATAGTCTTCTTGACGGAGGTGGCGGTCGAGACGTAGGTGCCGCAAACGGGGTCGCGCTTCAGTTCACCGCTGGTGCGCGGTCCCCCACCGCCCGGCGGGGAATTGGGATCGGGCTCGAAGAGCGCGGCCGCGGCTTTGCCGATGACTCCGATGACCGACCGCAGGAGGGTAATGACGATAATCGCGAGAAGGATGTATAGGACAGCTCTGACCATGACGTGGGGCGTCCTGCAGGCGGACGCCCCATCCCTTCAGATTACTTCTTTTTGGACTTCTTGGCCGGGGCTGCGGCGGGCGCGTTCGGATTCGTGTAGGTCGTCTGGATTGTCGAATCGATGGTTTGGAGCATCGCCTGGGCGGCCGCCGCATTCTGCCCATTCGGAGCGAGTTTCAGATAGGTCTCGAAATGTTCCCTGGTGCCCGGCGGCGGAACGATCTTGCCGTCGGCGGTGGTTTCCGCCTTCGCCATCAGAGTCAAGCCGTACTGATAGTGCGCCTCGGCGTAGTTCGGATCGGCTTCAATGGCTTTCTTGAAGGCTTGGGAGGCTTCTTCGTTCTGGCCGGAGTTCACGAGCAAAGCGCCGAGATTGTAGTAATACTTTCCGGCGTTTGGCGGGTCGATCTCGGCGGCCTTCTGCAACTCAGCCTGGGCCTCCGGGAACTTGTTGGCGCGAGCCAGGGCCAGCGCGTAGTTGTTGTGGTAGCCGGCGTCGTTTGGATTCAGGGAAATTGCCTTGCCCCAGGCCTCCAGGCCCTGGTTCATGGTCGTTTCGCGGTCCGCACCCGTCTTGCTCTGTGCCAGTCCGATATAGGCATCTCCGAGGTGAGCCCAGACCACGTGTTGGTTGGGATCGATCTCGCTGGCCTTCACAAAGGATGCTACGGCCGTCTCGTACTGCTTTGCTTCGAGGGCCTGCATGGCGGCGTTGAAGGCATCATTCAGCGCCCTGTTCCTTTCCAGCGCCTTCTGGCGCTCCTTGGTGGCTTTTTCGAGGGCCGCGCGCTGCTCGGGGCTCAACTCGCGCGCCTGCTCCTCGGTAAGCTGTCCCGCTTCAGCGGCGCGAGCCAGAGCTTCCTGCCTCTTTTTGAGTTCCTGAAGGTTGAAGTTGACGACTCTCGGCTCCCCGAGGGTGGTTCGGATGTTTTGCACCTTGTCCACTTCCTTCCCGTTTACCTCGAGGGTGACGTCGTAAACTCCGATCTGTAGACCGCCGTAATAATACTCGCCCTTCTTGTTGGTCTTGACCCGGTAGTTGCCCCGGATGTCCTTACGCTCGATCTTGATTAAGGCGTCTCTCAACGGCTGGCCGTCCTCGCCCTTTACCTCGCCGCTAATAGCGGTGATCTGGGCAAAGGAAAGCCCTGCAAACAGTGTGAGCCCGCCGATTCCCCAAACCACTCGTTTCATTAACATTGCAGACCTCCACATCCTAATCGCGCTCCGTCACTTTTGAGCATACTACAAAGGCCTGAGTACGAGCCATAGGATTTCGGAAGCGAAGCCCGCCGGCGGGTTTGGGGCACGTGTACCGCACCGGCGGGCGCGCACATCTAAACCATTGAGCGGTGGTCTAGAATGAAGAGACCGGTTCATATTCAAGCGCGAATGGGCAGACTGCTGTTGTGGCTGTTGAGCGTGGGGATTGGTGTGGCCGCCGGAGCGCCCGGTCCACTGGAAAAGGCACGTGCACTCTACAACCGTGCCGAGTACGAAGCGGCGCTGGAGATCCTGGAGCAGATCCCCAGGAAAGGAGCCAGGGAGTACCTGCTGATGGGCCAGTGCCACTACATGCAGGGCGACGCGAAAAAAGCTTCGGAAACCTTTCAGAAGGCAGTGGATAGGGATCCGGGCAACGCCGAGAACTGGCTGTGGCTGGGCCGGGCGTACGGCCGGCGGGCCGAGACGTCCAGCTTTGTCACCGCCCCGTCTTATGCGACTAAAGCGCGCCGCTACTTCGAGAAAGCCGTGGAATTGGACCCCAACAACCCTGAGGCGCTAAGCGACCTGTTCGAGTATTACCTGGAGGCCCCGGGGGTGCTCGGCGGCGGGCTGGATAAGGCGGCCAAACTGGCAGAGCGCATCGGGAGAAACGATCCGGCGGAGTACCACTGGGCCCAATCGCGGCTTGCAGAAAAACGAAAGGAGTACCATAGGGCCGAAGAGCAACTGCGCCGGGCGGTGGAACTGGCGCCGCGGCAGGTCGGGAGGCTGATCGACCTGGCCAAGTTCCTTGCGCAGACCGGCCGCTACGAGGAGAGCGACGAGCTTTTCCGGAAGGCGCGGCAACTGGCCCCAGACGCCCCAAAGGTCCTGTTCGCCCAGGCGAGCGCGTTGATCCGCGCGAAGCGCAACCTGGAAGTGGCGCGGGAACTTCTGAAGCGATACCTGGCGTCCCCGCTCACTCCAGACGATCCACCGCGCTGGGAGGCCGAGCGGCTGCTGAAATCGGCGTCCTGAACCATGTTCGTCCATGAAGCCCTCCGTTTCAGCCTGAATGCGCTGAAAGTCAACAAAGTACGCTCCTTTCTCACCGCCCTGGGGCTGGTGATCGGCAACGCTTCGGTCATCTGGGTGGTGACGATCTCGCTGACCAGCCGGGACTACATTCTGGAACAGATCCAGGGGATCGGCTCGAACATCATTTACGCGCAGTACGCGATCGGCAATCAAACGACTTCGAGCCAGGTGGCCGCCGACTACGTGAAGATGGCCGACGTGGAGGCGGTCCGGCGGCAGCTTGGCGACCAGATCATCGCCGCCACCGGCATCATGCAGACGTTCACCGGGATCGTGGTGAACGGGCGCGAGCAGGAAATCCAGGTCAACGGATCGGATGAACACTACCGCAAGGTGCGCAATCTTGTGCTTCTATCGGGAAGGTTTTTGGATTCCAGCGACGTGGCGTTGCGGCAGAAAGTAGCGCTGCTCACCGAAAAGCTGGCAAACAGGCTGTTCGGGGGGCAGGACGCGGCGGTGGGGCAGGTCATCAAGATCCACGGACTGCAATTCACGGTCATAGGCACCTTTAAGGAGAAGGTCTCAAGTTTTGGTCTTTCCGAGCTGGCGGGAGAGAGCATCCTGATCCCGATCACCGTGATGAGTTACTTCGTTCCGGTGGAGCGGATTGACCCGATGTACGTGCAGGCGCGGAGCACGGCCGAGGTTCCGGCGGTAACCGAAGCGGTGCGGCAGATCCTGGAAAGCCGGCACCGGCCGGGCGCGAAATACCTGGTGGAGAATCTGACGGCGATTCTGGACGCGGCGAACAAAATCGCGCTGGTGCTTACGGCGGTGCTGGTGATGGTGTCCGCGATCGCGCTGGTGATCTCGGGCATCGGGATCATGAACATCATGCTGGTGACGGTGACCGAGCGGACTCGCGAGATTGGAGTGCGAATGGCGGTGGGCGCGGCGCGGCGGGACATTCTGCAACAGTTTCTGATGGAGGCGGTCGTGATCAGCGTGGCGGGAGGGCTGGCCGGGATCCTGATTGGGGTGGCACTGCCGCTGAGCGTGCGCTTTCTGATGCCGGAGGTTGAGATCCCGATTTCGAAATTGTCGATCGCGATCGCTTTTGTGGTTTCGTGCACGGTGGGGCTGGTGTTCGGGATGCTGCCCGCCAGCCGCGCAGCGCGGCTGAACCCGACCGAAGCGCTGCGCTACGAGTAGTAGCCCGGCGCCCCCGCTCAGCGCGGCGGCATCACCCAGCGAGCTTTATAAAGCCGTTCCCCCTTCAGCTCCAGAGTCCCGTCGGGATCCAGAAAACGCAGTGTTGCGGTCCACCAAAATCCCTCATCTGCCTTTGTCCACACGGTCTGTTTGGTTACCGGGTGGATCGTGATGCACTTTACATTGACGTCGTCCGCGAGCCGGGGGTGCGGCAAGAAGACGCGCTTCGTGCGGTCGAAGAGCCAACTGTGGCGCTCGGTGGTGACCGACAACAGATCGGTTCCGGGCACGGGCGAGAGGTCGTGGCCCCCGCGGTCAGGCAGCGTATATTCGGCGGTCATGACCAGTTCCGGCTTCTCGGTATCCCATTTCGCGAGGGTATAAGTGCGGAGCTGGCTTCCTCCCAGCACCCACAGCACCTGGCGCTTCTCGTCCCACACGACGCCGTGCCCGCTGCGCAGCTCAGTGTGGAATAGCGGCTCTCCGGATTTTCTCGAATCGAAAAGGACGAGGCTGTTGTTGAGCGGGCCTCTGCCGGTTGAGGACGCCACAGCAATCCGCCCGCCCGGCAGCATCTCCGCCGAATGCGCGCCGCTGGCGATCCCATAGAACAAGACCTTCCCCGAGGCCCGCTCCACGAGGGCCACGCCATCCGAGGAAGCGGTGATCAGGATGCGCCCGCCGTCGACCGGCTTGCACTCGTCCGTCGTCTTGAACTTATCGCGCATGGATTCCGGCAATTCCGGACGGTCCGCCGCCTTCCAACTCCACACTTTGACGGGCGGCTGGGCAGCCATGTCGAGGATGAACACTTCGTCCCACCCGCAAACGATCAACTCGCGAGAAGGCGCAGCCGGGGGGCCAGCGAGCAGGAGTACACCGGCAACGATTACGCAGCATGCCAACAGCCAACGGAAAATCTTCATGGTTGTCCTCTTCTGGCGTCACGGAAGCTGCGCAGCTTCGCACAGGACTTCCCAATAGCGCCTGGCGGCTTGCGCAGGCGCGTGATTCGCCGCGATGAAGGCGGCGGCGCGGCTGCCGATTTCGCGAGCCAGCCTCCGGTTCAGCGCCAAAAACATCATATATTGCATCAGCATTTCTTCTTCGGCAATGCCGCGGTGGACCTTTATGCATGCGGTTTCCGGAAACCGGGCCGTCTCCTCGCCCGCGGTGACGAGCACCGGTTTGCCGACGCCCATCAGCCTGATGCCGATGCCCGAGGTCTCGCCCGCCGCCGGCGCGCGCAAATTGATGCAGGCATCCACGGCGGCCGCGGCCGTCCAGAACTCGCGCTCCGGCAGGTGGTTTTTCCGCACTACGCCCGGGGCTTCGAAGAGGCCTGCCGCGGCGCGCGCGAGGTCGGGCGAGGCAAAATCGCCGGCGATCAGGAGCGCGGCGTCCACGCCGGTTTCCCGGAGCCGGGCGAAGGTCCGCATCACGGGCAGCAACCGCTTAGATTCGCGCAGGTGGCCGAACACACCGAAGAGAAACGTCCCGGGGGCGATTCCGTGCCGTGTGCGCCAGCGCATCGCCTCACACTCCGGGACGGGCTCGGGAGCGCGGAACAAGTGCGGGATCTCGACGACGCGTGCGGCCGGCGCGTGCGCCGTTACGATCCGCGCTGCCCCGGGGTTGTGCACCACCACCGCGCGGGACACCTCCGCCACGCGCCGCACCATTGCGTACCGGAAGTAACGCTCATCGTGAGCCGACCGCTTCCGCTCTTCCCACAGCTCGCAGGCCAACTCGCGGCTCCATGCGCCGTAGTTCCAGACGAATTCCTCGATATACGCTTCGCGAGAGAGCGTGCCCAGAAAGAAATGGTGCAGCACCGCGTCGTGCAGCACGATTACCCCGGGTTTCGAAAGCGCCAGCCGGTAAACGTCCGCGTGCAGTTGGTTGTTGCCGAGGTGGTAAAGGCAGACGTCGCCTCCGGGCTCGTTCACCTTGAGTTTCGAGAACGGGCGCAGCGCTTCGAGGAGCGCTGCTGCGTAATCGGCCACGCCGGTCGGCGAGGGCGGCAGAGGGGAGTGAAACCCTACGGTCACGCGCGTGTTCGGGAACCAAACAGCGCCGTGCCCACCCGGACATGCGTGGCGCCTTCCTCGATGGCTACCTCGAGGTCATGCGACATCCCCATTGAGAGCTTCGGCAGATTAAAACGTTCGGCGAGTTCCCGCAGGCGCCGGAAATAGGGCCGCGACTGCTCCGGGTCCTCCGACCATGGCGGCATGGTCATGAGTCCGGTGAGCCGCAGATTCGGGCATTCCCGTATCGCGTCGATGAGAGCGGGCAAGTCCTCGGGGGCGGCGCCGCTTTTGCTCTCTTCAGCCGAGAGCTTCACTTCGATCATGATTTCGAGTTCGCGCCCGGCCGCCGCGTCGAGCCGGCGGGCGAGTTTGGCGGAATCCACCGTCTCGATGGCGTCGAACAACTGCACCGCACGCCGGGCCTTGTTGGACTGCAAGTGCCCGATGAAATGAAAACGCGCCTCGGTGAGATCCTCGAGCTCGGGCCGCTTTTGTTCAAATTCCTGGACGTAGTTCTCGCCAAACACGCGCAGACCGGCGTCGTAGGCTTCCCGGATGAGTGAAGGGGGGAATGTCTTGGTGACGGCGATGAGAGTGATTTCGGAGCGGTCGCGGCCGGCCCGGCGGGCTGCCGCCTCGATTCTCCGTTCGACTTCCGCAATCCTTTCCCGCAACAGATCTATCCTAGCAACGGCTGGCGGACGGGCATCGTGGGCAGTACTCATTCGCCGCGTGCGACCTCGAAACGGCTGAGACTAGCCGCGTATTGGGAAACGCCCTGAAACAGGCACTCGGCCACCTTCTGCCGGTAAGCGGGTTTCATGAGCTGAGCTTCGTCGCTGGGGTTGCTCAGAAAAGCGATCTCGGTGAGCACCGACGGCATCTCTGCTCCGATGAGGACGATGAATGGCGCCTGCTTGACCCCACGGTCCTTCGCTTTGCCTTTCCAGAGGCCGTTTTGCAAAGACCTTTGAATGGCCGTCGCGAATTCCCGCGATTCCTGGATCTTTTCCTTCAGAGCAATCTTCTTGATCAGGCTCTGCAACTCGTAGATCGACTTCTGCGACGTGGCGTTCTCGCGGGCGGCCACTTCGAGAGCGTCAGCCGAGGTAGTGAAGTTCAGGTAGAAGGTTTCCGCGCCCGAAATGCGGGGCGAACGGGAGGCATTGGCATGGATGGAAAGGAACAAATCGGCGCGGTGCTCGTTGGCGATTTTGGTGCGGTCCTCAAGCGAAACGAAGGTATCGTCCGTCCGGGTGTAGATGACTTCGCTGCCCAGGCGTTTTTCGATGAGTTCCCCGAGGCGTTTGGCGATGTCGAGAACAAGGGTTTTCTCCTCGAGCCCTCCGGGGCCGATGGTGCCGGTGTCGTGACCGCCGTGGCCCGGATCGAGGACGACGCGATCGAGTTTCAGGCCAAGGGCGCGGATCAGGGAGCGGCGTCCTGTGCTGTCTGCTTTGGCGGCGACCGCCCTTTCCGGCGGCGCCTTGCGTTCGGCAGCGGGCGGCGACTGCTTCTTGGCCGCGGCGGCGGGCGGTGCAGGAGGTGGGGGCGCGGGCGCGCCGGAGGAGGGAAGAGGCTTGGATTCCTGGACGCTTGCGGCGGCTGCCAGCGGCGGGGGCTCGGCCAGCGTCTTGGGCTCCGCGCTGGGGGCAGGCGGAGGGCTCAGCGGCCGTTCCGGCGCGGGGACGGGTTTCGCCGGGTCCTCCATCGAGCGGCTGCCAGTGACGCTGCGGACGGGCGGGCCGGTTCGCAGCGCGCCGGGCATCCGCAATTCAACGATGATGCGGTTGGGGTTCCTTAACTGAGAGAGAGAGTACTCGACGGGGGCGGCCAGATCGAGCACAACCCGCGTGACCCTGGGCTGCGTGAGCGCGATGCGAATCTGTTTCAACAGAGGATCGCCGACCGGGATTGTCTCGACGCCCCGCTGGCCCCGCTGGGGGAGCGCGTCGAGGTCGATGAACAGGCGGTCCGGATCCGGTATCCGTTCGCAGCGGTAATCCACCTCGCCGCTGGTCTCGATCGCGACCCGTGTGACGTCCCCTACCGACCAGAAGCGAACCGCGGTGATCCTGCTCATCTGGGCCAGTAGCGGCGCCGAGAGCAGCAGCGCTACAGGTACAGCGGAGCAGAGTCTTCTCATGACGCCGGACGTGTACGGATGTGAAGCCTGCCTTGTGAATCTATGTAATATTCGAGCGGCGGATATGGAGGCTCCTGGGCGTTCGCTGAACGGCCTTTCGCCTCGGCCGCACGCCTCGCCTCTTCATACATTCTTCCAACTCGCTCGACGTATTGCCTGGTTTCGCGATAGGGCGGCACACCGCCGTGTTTGATTACCGCGCCCTCACCGGCGTTGTAGGCCGCCAGGGCCAGCCGGGGGTCCTCATCGCCGAAAACAGTGAGCAGGTACTTGAGATAACGCACGCCGCCATCGATGTTCTGGAGAGCGTCGAAACTATCCTTGACGTTCAGCCGGCGGGCGGTCGCCGGCATGAGTTGCATCAATCCGCGGGCGCCCTTCGGAGAAACCGCAAGCGGGTTGTAATTGCTCTCGACCGCGATCACGGAGCGGACCAGCAGCGGGTCAACCTGGTAACGTTCCGCGGCCTCGTCAACGTAATCGGACACGGCCTCGCGGACCACCTCGGAAACCGACGCGCCGCTTGCAGCGCCGGGCGCCACCGTCACCGTACGGACCAGCCGTCCGGTCTTGGGGTTCGGGCGAACCACGGAGTTCAGTTTGGCCGCGCGCTCGGCCGGCTGTGCGGACAGAAGAACCGCCGCAAAGCCTGTACACACGAGCTGGAAACAAATCCGCATGCCTTTGTTTACAACATTCTACTCCCAAAAACGGGCGTCTGAGTGATAAAAAACGCAACCAAGCGTTCGGCGCCATCGCCGCGGGCCTGGCGAAGGCATCACGGGCCTGATCCTCTGTATCGCCAATGTTATCATTTTTCCATGGAGCAAGACGGCCGGCCGGCAGGCCGGGCCGGGTTCGTCCTCGTGGGCGGAAAAAGCTCGAGGATGGGGCGCGACAAGGCGCTGCTGCCGTACGGCGGCGCCAGCCTGGCGGAACATATCGCGGCGCGGGTGAAAACCGCAGCCGGTTCCGCGACTCTGGTGGGGAATCCGGGACTTTTCGGCGACTTGCGGTATCCGGAGATTCCCGACGTGCGTCCCAACTGCGGCCCGCTGGGCGGCATCGAGGCCGCGCTGCGACACTCGCCGGCGCGCTGGAACCTGATTGTGGCCTGCGACATGCCTTCCCTCACGGTGGAGTTCCTCACCCGGCTTCTCGAGGAAGCGGAAGCCCGGGGCAGCCGGTGCCTGGTTCCGGTTTCCCCAGGAGGAAGACCCGAGCCGCTGTGCGCCGTGTGGGACCGCGGCTGCCTCGATACGGTGTCCCGGCTCCTGGACAGCGGGGTGAGAAAGATGACCGAGGCGCTCGACGCTGTCGGCGCGGTGTACGAGCCCCAGGTCGAACCCGCCTGGTTCGAGAACCTGAACACACCGGATGAATTGGCGCGTCACCGCCCGGCTTCCCCAAACCTGGTGAGAGGGAAGAGCCGATGAGTGAGTCCTATCCGCACTACATCGAATTCCGCCACGTTCATAAGACGTTCGATACCCCCGTTTTGGTCGATGTCAGTTTTCAAGTAAACGCGGGCGAGACGGTGGCCATTATCGGGCGCAGCGGCGTGGGCAAATCGGTCACCCTGGCCCACATCATGGGGTTTCTCAAGCCGGACAGCGGGCGGGTCATTGTGGCGCACGAGGACATTACGGATTATCCGGAGCCCGAATTAAGGCGTATACGGCGCAAGGTGACGATGGTGTTCCAGTCCGGTGCGCTGTTCGATTCGCTGACGATCGCCGAAAACATCCTGTTTTCGCTGGAGCTCCGGGAGGACTACGACGAGGAGAACAAGCTGGAGGTGGTGAACGGCTTGCTGCGGATGGTGGACCTCGAGGAATACGCGGACGCCTATCCCTCAGACATCTCCACGGGTTACAAGCGCGCGGTGGCGATCGCGCGCGCGCTGGCCGCGCAGCCGGAGTGCGTCCTCTACGACGAGCCAACGACTATGGTGGACCCCATCATGTCGGACCACATCGCAAGTCTGATGCTGCGGTTGAAGCACCATTTGCATCTCACGTCGATCGTTGTGACGCACGATCTTGACCTTATGCGGCGCGTCGCAGACCGCGTCGTGTTCCTCCACGAAGGCCGGGCCATCTTTTCCGGTCCGGTGGCGGAACTGGAGAACGCCGACGATCCCAATATTCAGGAATTTCTGGCGCTTGACCGGGTCTAGCTAGCTCCCGAAAACGCGGCGTTTCCAGCCGCTTAGAGTGTGTCCGATCCGCTCGAAGAAGCCCGGGCCGGTTTGCGGGGATTCGGTCTCCAACGCCGGCTGCGGCTCCGGTTGCAGAGCCGGGGCCGCGGGGTCGTATTTCTGAGTGTCTATGAGCACAACGCGGTAGGTCTGAAAAGCATAGGTTTTGCGCCAGCGGACGCCGGACTCGTCCTCCAGGATCAGAGAAAACTTCGGGGCCTCTTCCGGGCCGGACGGCACGGCTTTCCCCGGCTGCACCTCGACGGGAAAGTATCCCTTGAGGTTTCTGGCGATATAGGCGGTCTCGTAGCGGCGCCGGCGCGTGTTCCAGATGAAGTAGCGGAAGCTGTCGAACTGGTAGGGCTGGCGGACTTTCGAAAGCGTGGTCCAAAGCCAGTGATGCCGGACCTGGTCGCCGTCCGGGACATCGGCCATCGCGAAGTACGAGGTAATCCGGTGCCCTTCGGAGTACTGAGCCACTTCATCCGGGATGTTCATGCGCAGCATATTGGTGAGCGCCCAGCCGGCGCGGCCGTTGGAAAGGCGCACCAGGGTCCAGTCGTCGACGGGAACGGGCTTGGCCGGCTCGGGAGGGGGAGGCGGAGGTTCCCTCTCCACTGTGGTTTTCGACAGCTCCAGCCAGTCTTGGGGCGGTTTGGGAGCCGGCGGCATAGGCGGCGGAGGCACGCGCGGTTTGGCTGCCGGCTTGCGAGGCCTCGGCTGCGGTGGGGGCGGCTTTGGGAAGAGGTCCGGGGGTTTATAGGGAACCCGCGGGGCGAGCGCGACATCCACAACGTCGACCAATTCCCCGGCTGTGATCTGGTGGATGCTGGGCGCCGAGCGATGGGGCTCGGTATGGACGTTCAACGGCTCGTAAACGGTCGCAGCGCCGTGGGACGGCAGTTTGCGCGCCCGTTCCGCGAGCCGGTCAAGCTCTTCCATCTGGGCGGGGGTCATGAGCTGCCGCATGTCCGTCCAGCCCTGCTTGCCGTCGGCGGTCCGCACCAGAACGAAGACCCGCCGCCGGCGGATAATCCCCACCCTGTCGCCATGCTTGACGGTGGCCGTCACGGCGGACCGGGGATCGATTTCCTGGCGCAGGTTGAGAGTCGCCGGACCCACGAAAGCCACGGCAAGCTCCCGAGGTTCCTCGGGACCGGAAGCACAACCCACCAGCCCGATCAGAAAGAGCGCCAGAACCGCAGCAGAGGACGTTGCAGAGAATGAGGCCGACACTGCTTCATTTCCCAGTTTAGCGCGGCGATTCGGGCAGCCAAACCCAGGTCCCCGAGGCGGCCTGCAGCCGGCGCCGCCGGTGCGGTAGTCGTTCCCCGGTAGCCCGATGGCGCCAGTGACGCCATAATCATTCCCTCTAGCCCGCCGCCGATGGCGCCGTAATCATTCCTCTGTGGTCCGGTGCCGCGCGTAGTGCCATAATCATTCCGATGACAAGAACAATCGCTGTGGCATTGCTGGGCTTATTCGCGGGAGTTTTACCGGCAGCCGACTTCCCCCAGACCGAGATTACGAATGGCCCCATCCGGGCGAAGATCTATCTGCCCGACGCGCAAAAAGGGTTCTACCGCGGCACGCGCTTCGACTGGTCGGGTGTCATCTTCAGCCTGCAATACAAAGGGTTCGATTTTTACGGACCGTGGTTCGACCGGACGGCGCCAGACATTCGAGATTTTATTTACGACGGTCCGGACATTGTCGCCGGGCCGTGCAGTGCCGTCACCGGCCCCGCCGACGAATTTCGCCCTCTCGGCTTTGACGAAGCGAAGCCAGGCGGCACGTTTGTCAAAATCGGCGTGGGCGCTCTCAGGCGGCCCGACGATGCCGAGTACAGCAACTACCGGCTGTATGAGATCGCCGACGGGGGCAAGTGGGCCGTCCGGCAAGGCCGCGATTTCATCGAATTCACGCAGCAGCTCTCGGATGCCTCATCCGGGTACGGCTACTCGTACCGCAAGGTCGTGCGCCTTATTCCCGGCAAGCCGGAGATGGTTCTGGAACACAGTTTAAGGAACACGGGCAGCCGCCCGATCCGTACCAGCGTCTACAACCACAACTTCATCGTGATCAACAAGCAGCGGACGGGTGAGGGGTTTGTGATCACCGTTCCGTTCCAGATCCGGACGCCGCGCCCGCCCAACCCGAAGCTGGCCGAAATTCGCGGAAACCAGATCGTGTACTTAAGGACGCTGGAGGGCCGCGACGTCGTCAGCGCTCAGATCCAGGGATTCGGCGACACCGCGCGTGATCACGAGATTCGCGTTGAGAACAGGAAGCTGGGCGCGGGCATGAGGATCGTTGGCGACCGCCCCCTGATGAGCTTCAACTTCTGGTCGATCCGGTCCGTGGTCTCGCCGGAGCCTTTTGTCGCCATCGACATCGCGCCTGGCAGCGAGTTCACCTGGAAGAACGCCTACACCTATTACACCCTGCCGTAGGGTGAGCGCCGATTCCACGGCTCGGGAAAGAGCCTCGTAGCTCATCAGGCCCGGGTGGTAAAGGCGGACGATGCCCTCGGCATCGAGGAGCACCAGTGTCGGCGTGGTGCTTGCGCCGTATTGTTTGAAATTTTCCTCGCTCACCGGTACGGGCATGTCCTTCAAACCGGCGTATACACTCCGCCGCACCTCGTCAATGTACTTGAGTTCTTCTTCCGGTGAAGCTTCCTCGCCACGCCTGGTGTAGCCGTAGCGCTGCGTCGGGCCGACAATAGTGAGCCCGCGGCCGCCGTATTCGGATTGCAGCTTTACCAGCGCGGGAACCAGCGCCTTGCAGTCGGGGCACCAGTGGGCCCAAAAATACAGCAGCACCACGCGCCCCTTGAGCGCGTTTAGCGGAACCGGCTTTGGCCCCAGCCATTCGGCGATGTCGAGCGGCGGCGCAGGCTTGCCTTCCAGCGTCAACAGGTTCAGATTCTTCTGTATGCGGGTGCGAATCGAGGTGTCCCGCCAGGCCTCCAGCTCGCGCTGAAGGAACGCGACTGCGGCGGAGCGCTCGCCGCGTTCGGCCAGAACGTTTGCCTGAACTTCTATGGAAGCGCCGAGCGCGATCGGCAGGTGTTTGTCGTCGTCGAGTTTGCGATTTTTCAACTGCTCCAGCGCGAGTTTCCGCGTCTCGGCGGCGTAGGCTTCGGCCTTGTCGAACTGCTTCGCTGCCAGCGCGCCCCGCCCGAGCCAGGAGTGCGCTTCGATCATTTCCGCCGTGACGCCGTTCGCCTGGCGGTAGGTCTCGATGTGCTTCTCCGCGAGCGCAAAGTCGCCGCGCGCGATGGCGGCCCGCACGTCGGCAACTATGGCGGCGGACGCCGCCGTCAACTGCGCGAAGAACACAAGCGAGACCTTCAGCGCGTTCATGTGGAGGCTATTTTCTTTAAGAGCTCTTTGGTGTACGCGATGCTAACTTCCAGGTCCTCGCGCTCTCGCGCGGCCGCGTCCTCCCTCGGAACGCGAGGCGGCGCCGGGCGCGGGGTCCCCTTCTGAACCAGGGCCACGAAGCGGGCGAATTCCCAGGCCGGCATGTTACGGTACGCCTCCCAGAACTTCGGGTCGTGGTAGTTGAACTCGCGCGGTCCGGTGACGATGATTTCCAGCGACAGCGCCTTGCCGGGGCACAGCTCCGCGTACTTGCGGACGTAATCGTCGATGCCGATATTGCCTTCGCCCATGCGCGTCCAGGCGACCGCAGCGCCGTTCGGCGTGGCCCATACGGCGCTATCGCGCACGTGGCTTGTCAGGACGTAGGGCGCCAGCGTTTCCAGCGTGAGGTGCGGGTCTTCAATCGCCCACACCGGGTTGCCCGAGTCCAGGCAGGCGCCGACGAAGTCCTTGCCGGCCTCCTCGATCAACATTTTCATCTCGCGCGCCTGCATGTCACCGGCGTGGTTTTCAATCGCGATCTTCAGCCCGGCATCCATCACGCGCGAGCGCACGGCCCGCAGCACCTTCACGGTGCTCTCGATATTGCCCTCAATGCCGAGGGGAGGCTGCCGGTCGGCCGAACTGCCCAGTACACAGCGGATGATCTTGGACCCGACCACGTTGGCCGCGCGGATCATTCTGGTCAATTGCTCTTCGGCCGTCCCGTCCGCGGCTCTGAACATCTTGGAGGTGGGGCAGATCGACATCATGCCGATCTCGATTTCGATGCCCAACTTTTCCGCGTGGGCGCGCACACGCTTCAGGTGCTCCTCTTCCAGGCCGCCGATGAACCGGATTTCGCTGAAGTGGACGACCTCGACACCGTGCTTTGCGCAGTAGTCCAGGTATTGAAACGGAGTCCACTTCTGGGAACGGATGCTGAACAGGTCTACCCCGAATTTCACGCGGGGGGCAGGCGCCGGGGAAGCAGAAGACGCAAGGGCGCCCAGACTGGTGGCCAAAAACGTTCTCCGGTGCATTCCGATATTCTATACCGGAATCGAAGGCCCTCCTCCGCACAGCGGGTTCAGGCAAGGGCGCCCTTTGCACGCGGCGGGGAGAGCCTTGATGAGTCCGCGGTCTTGCGTAACAGCAAGATTACAATTCCCACCCTGGCCTATATTCGCGGGTGAGGTATTTGTTGGCGTCCGCCGGGCTGGTGATCTTCATGTTTGCGCTGTCGTAGAGCACTTTGACGGGCGCCGGATAAACCCGGACTCCGCTCTTCACTTTCCCGGCGCGCAACGCCACTGCCGCGAGGCACACGGTTTCGGAAATCGGCCCTGCGTTCACGAAGTCACCTGGAGAGCGCTCGCCTCCTTTGAAAGCTGTGATCCACAGGTCGTTGGCAGGGCTGGGGGTCATGGCCGAGGGGGAACTCCTGGCCTGCCCCGCACCCGCACCGCGCGGGCTGGCAGGCGTCTCCCGCCACAGCGGCTCCGAGCCTTTTTCTGTGATCAGGAGGGGCGTGCGTCCCGCTGCCAGAATCTTGCCCTTGTCGCCCACGTAGAGCAGTCCGCCGGGCGGCAAAGGAGCGGGATCCGAATCCAACTCTGGGATCCGCGGCTGCATCCCGCCGTCGTACCAGAACAGGCTGAGCGGCTGCATCCCCGGCGGAGGCGCGAACTCGAAGTGGATCATACTCGCAGTTGGGAACGCGAAGTCGTTCTCGACCGGATTGGCCACGTGGTCGATGACGTTGCAGGTGTGCGTGGACCAGGCTCGCGCGCTGATGGGCGGGCCCATGTTCAGCGCCGTGAACACCGGCCACAGGCTGTAGATTCCGACGTCGGCGATGGTCCCGCCGCCAAACTCGTACCAGCCCCGGAACACCATGTGTGTGTAACAGGGATGATAGGGACGATCCAGCGCCGGCCCCAGCCACAATTGCCAGTCCATGCCCGGCGGCACCGGCGGCCTGTCCTTGGGCAACTCGGTATATTGCGGCCACACCGGCCGGTCGGTCCAGTTGTGGATCTCCCGAAGGTTGCCGATGACGCCCTCCTTGATTGCCGCGATGATCCGCTCGGTCGAGCTCGCCCCGCTGTAGGCCATGAAGTGCGTCGGCACATTCATCTGGCGGGCCGTTTCGATCACCAGCCGTGCCTCGTTCATGCGGTTGGCCAGCGGCTTGTGCATCAGGACCGGCTTCTTCAGCTTCATAGCCGCCACGCTGATATGCGCGTGCAGGTGGTCGGGCGTCATGATCTTGACGCAGTCGACATCCTTCTCCTTAGCCAGCAACTCGCGAAAGTCGTTGTAGGCGGTGCACCCTTTGTAATTCTCGTAGCCCTTCTGTTTGGCGTAGTAGGTTTCCACCACGTACTGAAACTGGTCCCGCCCCGCGCGCACGCCGGTATCGCCTTCCCCGTAGTTCGGCTGCTCCAGCACTCTGCGGATTTGGCTGCGGATAGCGTACTTGCCCCAGTCCAGATAGTCCTGGCTGTCCTTTACGACGTCGCAGCAGGCAACGATCTGAATGCGCGGATCCTGAAGCAGGCCGGCCACTAGTTCGCGCGTGCCCTCGGTACCACAGCCGATGTGGGCCATGGTCAGCTTGTCGCTGGGTGGAACAAAGCCTTGCCCCCCTAGTACGTGCCTCGGAACAATGGTGAAGGCGCCGGTGACCGCGGCGGTCCCCACGAAGTCTCGGCGATTGATTTTGGATTTCACTCAGTCCTCCGTGACCTTTTTCGCTTGAATGTCCGAGCGCATCCTGCGGTGCCTGCGAAGCGCCAGGTTGCCTGGATGCGCGGCGCTCAGAAGCAGCGCCAACCGAAGAAGGGTTTTTCCTGCTATCCCTTTCTTTCGGCCAACAACTTGCGGAGATTCGCCAGGGACTGCCGCACGGATTCCAGCGGTGTCGTGGGATAGCTCTCCTGCTCGACGATGTACCACTGGGTGTCGCCCACCGTCTCCGCGGCGTTGAAGATCTCCTGCCACTTCAATGTGCCTTCGCCGAGCAGCACGTCCCGCCGGTCTGGCGCGTAGTCGTTCATGTGCATGCTGACGGTTCGGCCGGGGTAACGCTTGATGTAAGCGACCGGGTCCAGCCCCGCGGCGGGCCAGGCGGCAAGGTGGAGCTGTTGATAGATGTCCTTGTCCGTGTTGTCGAAGATGATTTCCCAGGGCAGGCTGCCGTCGGGGAGCTTCTGCAATTCGATCGCGTGATTGTGCAATCCGAGGCGGATGCCGTATGGCCGCAGTTTCTCGGCGAGTTCGTTCATCAGCTTGGCGCCGTCAATCCAGAACTGCTTCGTTCCTCTGGCCTGGCGGTTGCCGAGCAACTCGGAGAGAGTCAGAAACTTGGTGCCGAGGGTCAGGTGCAGCTCCAGGGTCTGCTTGAAGCGGTCTCCCTGCAACATGGGTGCGTGAATGTGGTCGCTGGCAGAGACCAGTCCGTTGTCATCGAGCAGCTTCTTGAGCTCCTTCGGTGTGCGGTCGAAATAGCCGCCCCATCCGTACCACTCGACGCCCTGGAAACCCATCTTGCTGATGGCCTCAAGGGTTCCCGGCAGGTCGCCTTTCGCGGGAGGCTTGGCCCGGAAGCCCAAGGCTTCCCGCAGCGAGAAGAGCTGCAAAGCGATTCCCGGCGGCTTGCGGGCAGCGGCGGGGGTCTTCGACGCTCCCGCGCTGAGGGCGGCGGCAGCGGCGCCCGCTTTCAGAATGTCGCGTCTGGTAAAGGTCCGTTCTACAGATTGCATAGAATCTCCTCTGGGATTGAACCGTACCACAACTCTCAACCCGGCCGGCAGTTGAGCTCAGGAATTGCTGGTTTCTATGCTAAATGACCACGCGTTTTCTCTGCCCTCGTTTACCTTCGAGCGCCGGAGTACTCCCACTAGTTGCGCGAGTGGAAGAAGCGTTCCTTGTCAAAGGGCAGCTTGGGCGCAGAGCACAGGAACCGCTCCCAGTCCACCGTCTGCGGAGAAGCGTCGGGCGGAATCGGGCAGATCGGCTTTTCGCGATAGATGTCCTTCTCGGCGCTCAGAGCGTCGAGCACCTGTGGTGTGTGCCAGTGCTCGGGTGTAGCGATGACCTCTGCGTCAACATTCCTTGCGATCCAGGATCACGCGGTAGTCCGCGCGGCGGCGGTCCTTGGTTGTCCAGGGCGTGTTTCGCCGATCCGTTCGATCCAGGATCCTTCAGAATGTGGTGGCCAGGGACGCCCGCCCGCTCACTGGGGATACGGCGAATCGTTTGCGCTGGAGTCGATCAATTCCGCCCGGCCGTTGCGATAGACCATCAGAAACACGTCCTTGTCCACCAACTCTCCCGAGGAGTCGAAGTCGTAAGTACCGTTCGCGCCTTTCCACGGCTCCATGAACCGGATGGCGTAGGAGAGGTCGAGAGAGCTCGTCGAGCCGGTCAATTCCAGCGCCGCGGCCAGAATGTGCAGCGCGTCATACGCTTGCGCCGCGTAGACTCCGGGGAGATGGCCGAAGCGCTTGCGGAACTTGGCGACGAAGGCCTGGTTCTCCGGCGTCTCGGAATCCACGTTGTACAGGGAATAAAACATCACTCCCTCCAGGAACTCCACCGGCAGCGTGTGCATTTGGGGAATATCGTCGAACGACCCCACAATCGGGGTCTTCAGCCCCATGCCGCGGGCCGCCCGGATGAAAGGGACCGCTTCGGCTTCCACGCCAGCGAAGAAGATCAGGTCGGCCTGAGCCGCTTTCAGCTCGTCTACCATCTCGCGAAAGTCGACCACTCCGCGCACGTAGGCCGCTTTGTAGACCGTTTGTGCATCCCTGCTCTCCAATTCGATTCCAAAATAATAGGCCAGGTCCTCCCCGAAGGGGCTATCCTCGTAAACGATCGCCACCTTCCGGTACCCGCGATCCAGGCACATGCGCGCGAGCTTACGCCCGATCTGTGAGCAGGGCAGCACGGTCCGGATCAAGTACCGGAAGTCGCGATGCGTCATGTAGGTGTTGTTGGAGCCTATGATGATGTGAAGCAACCGGCTTTCTTCGAAGATCGCAGATGCCCGCACGGCAGTTCTGGAGTCGTAGTACCCGATCGTCGCGACCATGTCGGGCGTGCGGGAAAACCGTATGGCGATCAAACGGGACCTCTCGTCATCAAGCTGGTCGTCGAGCAAGATCAGGCGGAAGCGCTTGCCGCGCACGCCCCGCTCGTTGATCTCATCCAAGGCGAGCGTCAGCCCCTTGTCCATCCCGTCCTGGTTGATTTCGAACGGCCAGCAGACGCCTACGAGGACCTCGTCGGGGGATTGCCTGGCCATCCAGGTTCTCCATTCGCCGAACTCACGCAGAGTAACGGACTGCCACACCACAAAGGGGGTCAGCAGTGTGGCCGCGACAAACAGCTTCTTCAAGTGCTACTCCTTCCCCAGGATCAGCGGCAGCCCGTCTTTGCCGCCAACCACAACGACTTTGGCGTTTGACGACTTGGCAAGCGCTTCGGTGGCCTGAATGCCGTGCCACTGCAGCAGCATCGGATTCAGGCTGCGGCTGACCATCTCGTTGTAGGCTTGGTGACCTTTCGCCTCGATGATCTTCCGCTCCGCTTCCTTCTGCGCGACGGCCAGGCGGTAGACGTATTCCCCGTCCAATTGTTGCTGGGCGAGTTTGGCCTCGATGGCGTCGGCGATTTTCTTGGGAAGCGAGATCTTCTCGATGGGGACCTCGTCGAGGGAGACGAAACGCGCCTCCAGGCGAACCTTCGAGAGTACGGAGATGCGCTCCTGAATGGCTTTTTGCGAGGTGTAAATCTCTTCCGGCTTGTACTGGCCGAAGACGGTCCGGATGACCGAGCGCACTTCGGGCCGCACCACCACGTTCGCGTAATCCGGGCCTACTTTCTGGTGGAGCAGCGGCAGCAGATCCGGGTTGGGGAAAAATCTCACCGAGTACTCCACGTGGACCGTCAGCCCGTCTACCGTCAAGACGTCGATCGAGTCGCTGATGCGTTGTTTGCGGACGTTATAGATGTACATCCGGTTGATCGGCAAGATGATGTGCAGGCCCTCCCGGTACACCGTATGAACGACCGTGCCGCCCAGCCGCCGCCAGAGCACTCCCAGTTGCCCCGAATGAATCGAGATCACCGTGTGGTCGAAGAAGTAGATAAAGAGGAATACGACGGCGAGGCACACGATCATTACGTAGGGCGCCTGCCTCCGCAGGAAAGCAACCAGCCGGCGGCGTTTACCGCTCAACCACTCCCGAATTCGTTTCATTGCAGCACCGTTTCTTCATCCGGCTTTGCCGCACCGCGCCGCGCTCTTCGTTTTCGCGCCGGTTTCGCGGGAGGCTCGGGAGCGCCGATTTTGCCGTACTCCATTCGCAACACCCGATCCGCCACGTGGAAGTAGCGGTCGTCATGCGAGATGACAATCACGGTTTTCCCGGCCTTCTTGAGTTCCGGCAGGAGAACCTCGTAGAAGTGGGCGCGGAACTGAGGATCCTGATCCGCCGCTACTTCGTCGAAAACGTAGACCGGCTTGTCCTCCAGGTAGGAAATCACGAGCGCGAGACGCTTCCTCTGCCCCGTGGACAGGCTGATGGTGGAGAAACGCCCGTCGCGGAACGTGGTCTTGCCCGAAATCTGCATGAGCTCGAGGAGCTGCTCGACACGGGCCGGATCGATCTCCCGCAGGCCATAGAGCCGGTCAAACAGGTGGAAGTCGGAAAAAATGGCCGAGAACAGATGGCGATACGACTGAACGTTGCGCGGCGTCACGGCCGTGCTGTCCACCGAGATGACGCCCTGTTCCGGCACGTACAGGGCCGTGAGCAGCTTCAGGAATGTCGTCTTTCCGCTGCCGTTTCCACCTACCAGAAACAGAATCTCGCCGCGCTTGACCACGGCATCGACGGGTCCGAGGCGAAAGTCCACGCTGCCGTCCGGAGAACGGTACGAGAACGCCACGCCCTCCAGGCGAATCTCCTCGAACCGATCCAGCCCCGCGATCTCCTCTTCTTCCCCAGAAGCCGAACCAGCCAGAATTTCGTCGAGCCTCGCCTCGAGGCGCCGGATATTGGCCACCGCCACCTCCACCTGCGAGACCACCGGAATCATCATCACGACGGCGCTGAGCGGGCCGATCATGAAGAGTACCGCCGCCACGATCTTCACGATGGAGGCGGAGAAGGTTCCCGAAAGCACCGGCAATATGAAAACGATGGCCCCCACGAGCGCCTGGAAGAAAGCTTCGACGAACACCATGCTGTCGGAAAACCGCAGCATTACCCGCGTGCGCACGTCGCGCACCCGGGCCGCGGCCGCGCCGAACTCCTCGAAAACGTCGTCGCTCTTGAGCCGGTTAATCCGCAATTCCTTGAATCCCCGCAGCACTCCGTTCAGGGCGGTAAACAGTTCATCCTCGCGGCGGGAGGCGTCCTGCAGCCCCTCCTCCACCGCGCGGCGGTCTTTCAGGTAGACCGCGACTCCGCCGGCGATCATGGCGCCGCAGAGGATGACCGCGATCGGCGAGACTGCAGCGACATACAGCATGGTGAAGAGCACCATCACCGCGGACTGGGCCGCGGCAAACAGCGGCCGCGCCGATTGAACAATCACCGACGTTTCCCGGTTGATGCGCGCGTGGATGTCGGCTTCCCCGATGGATTCCAGGGAAAACAGGTCCGCGCGGCGAACCTTGTCCGCCAGCCTCACGCGGACACGCCGGATCGCCTCCTCGGAGATGCGGGTGGATTCGTAAAGAACGTACCGCAGCGAGTAGACGAACAGGGCCAGCGCAATCCCGAATAGCGAGAAGTGGCGCCAGTCCGGCCCGGTTTTGCCGATGACGTCCACCGAGGCGTTGATTACCGCCAGAATGGCAGCGTTGGCGGTGCCGGAAGCCGCCGTCATCACCAGCAGCTTCCGGTCCAGTGCGTGAGTTTCCTGTTGAAGAAACTCCAGTATTCCCAAACGAAGTGGGGGTATCATTTGCAATTCAAGCGCCTGCCAGGAGGCGTTCGCGGCCTCGGGACATCAGCCCTGCCGCGGGGCCGCCAGGAACAGGAAAAGCAGGCTGAGGAACGGGGTAAAAAGGATCGAACAGAAAAAGAACCCCCAAAACCCGATCCGCCGCTTCCGTCCGGCGATCCCCGCCACCAGGCACAACAGCAAATAGACGGCCGCGAGTTCAAGGCTCATGCTCTTTTACGCAGGAACATCGGCCTTATTCTCGGCCTGCATGGCCTCCGCCAGCTTGCATCCCTCCTGGAACTCGCGTTCGAAGTGCTCCTTCACCTTCGCGGGATCGAAAGTCAGGAAAGTGCCGCCAGAGGCGAAATGCTGCATGAATATTCTGCCGAGAGCGTAGGTCGTCGCTCCGCAGAAGACCACCAGCGAGGGAAGGCCCATGATGGGACCGACTACCGGGATGGACTTCAGCAGGCTTCCCAGCGTTCCGCCGGCCAGGCCTTTCGGCACCAGATAGCCCAGCAGGGAACTGATCAGCGCTTTCCCTGCGTTCTCGTTGAACTCGATGCCGTAAATCTTGGAAAGCTGGGCGAGCATCTTGAGTTGTACACCTGAGATGGCGACCAGGTCGATGAAGGGAACCGGAATAAGACCGGCGCCCATCGACCACCACATGTAGTTCTTTACGGTTTTGCGAGCTCGTTGATCTCTTTCGTCCAAAGTTGTTCTCCTTCTCGGCTGGCCGTGCTGAGTAAGCCGGCTGCGCCGCTATTGATGGGTTTCTAATCTCCGGCAGGCGCCCGTTCGCCCAGATACCTGCGGACGTGCTCCCCCAGTTCCAACACAAAAGGCTTCTGCAACATCTGCCCGTGGGTTCCCTCGATCCAACGGAGATCCACCCCGCCGGCGGCCAGGGGTCCCCAACCGTTCAGGTCGTCGCCCGGAATGCCGGGCGCCGCGCGACTGGGGATGCGCGGGCGGATGAGCAGAATACGCCCTTCCAACCGGCCGGGAACGTAGCGCACCGCCGCCAGCGCGTTGTTCTGGAAAACGCTCAGCAGGCGCCGCATTCCGGCCCTATCGGTCTTATCGGGCAGAAGCGAGGATCCGCGACCCCGCTCGACGAGCAGATCCAGGCGCTGTTCCGGGGTGAGCGGCCGCAGTTCGTCGGCCGCCACCACTCCGATCTCGTCGAACAGGTCGGCCAGATATTCCGACTCGTCCTTGCGCAGCATGTCACGAATCGGATCGGGCACCGCCACGGCGTCGAACAGCAGAACTCCCTCGACGCGCACGCCCGCTGCCTCGAACCGGCGCGCGGCTTCGTAGGCGAGCAGGCCGCCGAAGCTCCACCCGGCAAGGACCAGCGGACCGCGCGCGAGCTTGTCGGGCAGCGCGGCCAGGTAGGTCGCCACCATCTCCTCGACGGTCGGCAGCAGCGGTTGTTCGTTGTCCAGTCCCGCCGCCTGCACCATGTAGACCGGCCAGTCCGCTCCCAGCGCTTCCGCCAGCGGCTGGTAGCACAGGACATTTCCGCCAACCGGGTGGAAGCAGACCAGCGGCGTGCGGCTGCCCTCACTGTGAACCGCGACAATCGGACTCCAGGCCGCCTGCTTCGCACGGCTTGCCATGCGTTCGGCCAGTTTCGCTACCGTCGGGTAGGCGAACAGATCCGCCAGCGGGATGCGGACGCCGAAGGTGCGCTCGATCGCCGACATCAGCCGGACCGCGAGGATGCTGTGCCCGCCGAGCACGAAGAAGTCGGCTTCCGCATCCTCGACGCGCACGCCCAGCACCTCGCTCCACAAGGCGGCCAGCTTGCGTTCTTCCTCCGTTGCGGGCGGGCGGCCCCTGCGACCCGCGTACACCGGCGCATCCGGGGCCGGCAGCCGCGCCTCATCCACCTTGCCGCTGGAAGTCAGAGGGATGCTTTCCACGGGAATCAGCCACGAAGGGACCATGAATGATGGCAGCCGCGCATCGAGGTCCGCCTTGCAGGCCGCCGGGTCGAAGCCCGGCCGGGGAACCACGTAGGCGGCCAGCGCCGGATTGCCGTCGCGGCGGGGATCCACCACCACCACGGCCGCGCGGCGCACCAGCGGATGAGACGCGAGGGCTGCCTCGACTTCCGCCAGTTCGATCCTGTTGCCGCGAATCTTTACCTGCCGGTCCTCCCGCCCCAGGAAGCTCAACAGGTCCTTCCTGATCCAGCGGCCCAGATCGCCGGTGCGGAACCAGCGCTCTCCGTTTGAGTCCGTGATGAAACGCTCGGCCGTCAGATGCGGAGCGTTCAGATACCCGCGAGCTACTCCTGCGCCGCCAATATAGATTTCGCCCGGAACACCCACTGGCACCGGCCGGCCGGCGCTGTCCAGAATCCGGATTTCGGCTCCCTCAATCGGCTTGCCGATGGGCGGAGGCAGCGTTTCGGCCCAGCTTGCCGACGTCATGATGTGCTGGCATGCCGCCACGCAGCACTCCGTCGGGCCGTAGGCGTTGACCACGCGCACGTCGCCATGGCCAGGAATCGCGTAGAAACGGCTCAGCAGGCCGGCGTTCACCACCTCGCCGCCCAGAATGAACAGGCGCGCCCGCGTGGACGAGCCGGTTGCCGTCCAGTGATCCACCAGCATGGCGAACAGGCTGGGAGTGGTGTCGCACAGATCCAACTGGTGCGAGTCGATAAATGCCGCCAGCCGCGCCGGGTCGGATCTGGTCTCCTCGGACGGGAAATAGACCTGGTGGCCGTTGAGCAAGGTGGCGAAGATCTGCTTCACCGAGGAGTCGAAGGCGTAGGACGAGATGCACGAAATCCGCAATCCGAACTCGGGCCGCAGCAGGGAGAACAGCGTCTCGGCCACATGTTCGGCGAGGTTCACCACGGAGCCGTGCTCGACGACAACGCCCTTCGGCTCGCCCGTGCTGCCGCTGGTGAAGATAATGTATGCCGCCTGACGGGGGCCCACTTCCACCGCCGGTCTGTCCGGCGGCAGGTTGTCGAGAGCCGTGCGGTCGTGCCGGCGCTTCCGGGGCGCCTCCCGCTTCCCGCTGCCGCCGCGGCGGACGATCAGGTCGTAACCATAAGGCGCCGGATCGAACCCCGGCGCTTCGATCGCCGAAAACTCGAGCTCAAGCGCCTCCTCCTGTTCGGCCGCCCAATCGGTGAAGAAGGCGCGGGGAACGAACAGGTCCTCGAGAAACTCAAGCCGGGTCTGATAGCCTTCCCCGGCATGCTCGCGCGCGAAGGCCGCAAGGTCGGCGCGGTAGCGGTCCATTTTCTCCAGGTCCCAGATGCTGCCGAGGTAAAGAGCGCCCTCCGGCTTCAGCAGCTTCATGGCCTTGGCGAGAACATCCCGCAGATAACCGAAGCCGGGAAAGTTTTCGACCACGCTGTTCATGATGATGAGGTCGAACGAAGCCGGCGGGAACAGACCAATGTCATGCGCCGCCAGTTGCCGTCCCGACACCTGATCGAGGCCATGACGGCGGGCATAGTCTTCCACACGCTCGACATTGCGGCGGGAAATGTCGCAGGCCACGTAGCTTGCGGCCAGCGGCGCGACAGCACGCATGGTGAAGCCTGAGGCGCAGCCGATTTCGAGCACCCGTGAGCCGGGCCGCAAAAAAGGCGCCACCTTCGCCCGTGCGTTGGCACTGAAGGCGGCGAGAGCGCTGGCGTCCATCTGCTGCCCCGTGAAGGCGCTCTTCCAGCCGCCCGCGCCGATATCGTCGGCATCGTCCCCAGCCAGGTGGTCCCAGAGCTCGGTGGACATCATGGAGCCCGGCGGTTCGATTTCCGCATCCACGCAGCCGGAATCGATGCAGAGAATGTCTTTGAGCGCCGGGCAGCGCCATTGGAGCTTGTGCATGTCGCCCACGAGAGAGCGCTGCGAGATCAGCACCGGCGCCTGGGCCAGGTCGAGCAGCCGGGCGCGGCGCTCCAGGGGCAGCGTGGGGTCAAGCGGCAGATAGGCGCAGCCGGCTTTGAGCACTCCCAGGACCGCGGCGGAGAAGCGACGGTCACGATCGAACATCACCCCAACGGCGGTTTCAGGCACCAGCCCGAGATTGTGGAGAAAGTGCGCCACGCGGCCGGAGAGCGCGTCGAGTTCCGCATAAGTGAGGCGCCCGTTTTCGTCTTCGACGGCGGCGCGGTTCGGATGGAGGGAAGCGATGCGAGCGAACCGGCTCACAATCGACTCGCTCACGCGTTTCTTGTTCGGGCGCGCTTCCGGGGAGGCGGCTACCGCCAAGTCTTCAAAAAGGAGATCTGCGATTTTCATTTATGGCTCAGTTCGGTCGCGGCCGCCGCCTCGGCAAAGCGGCAATAGTAAGCCAGCCACTCGGCAGCAGTGGCCGCATCAAGAATATCGGTGTCATGCTCCAGAATCAGTAAGGCTTCGTCGCCGTCGTTGCCTTCGTCGCGGAAGAACAGAATCATGTCGTGCTTGGCGGTGGCGGACCCTATCAAAGCCGCCATCTCCTCGTCCTCGGGCCCCCCGGCGCTCGCCGGCAGCAGCGGAAGCCCATCCCCGGCGGCCTCGTTCAGGGCGCCGAAGCGCTGGTACTCAAAGACCACGTTGACCAAAGGCTGGCGGTTGGCCTGGCGCCGAGGAGCGACGTCGCGCACCAGCAGGTCGAATGGATAGTCGCGGCGGTCGAGCGCTTCGAGCATGGCGGCGTGGGTTTGCCGGATCAACTGGGCCAGTTCGAGCTGCTCCTCCAGTTCGAGCCGGATGGGCAGGACGTTGACGAAGAAACCGATCTGCCCCTCCAGTTCGGCGCGGTCGCGGCCAGCCACCCCCATACCGAGCACCATGTCCCGCTGGCGCGTCAGGCGATAGAGCAGGGCCGCGAAAAGCGCCATCCCAACGGCGGCCACTGTGACCCCGTGCCGGCGGGCCAGTTCGCGCAGCCCGTCCATCACCTCGGCGGAAAGCCAGCGCCGGCAGGAAGCGCCGCGATAGGACTGCACTTCAGGCAACGGCCGCGTCGTGGGCAGCGCGATGCCGTCCGGCGCACCGGCCAGCTTGCGCTGCCAGAATTGGGACGCCGCCGTCCAATCCTGAGCGTCTTGCCAGACCGCGTAGTCCTTGTATGTCGCTGCCAGCGGCGGCAAATTTGCCTCGGTCCCCGACACGGCCGCCCGGTACAACGCGCCCAGTTCCTTGACCAGGATGCGCGAGGACCAGCCGTCCGCCGCGATGTGATCCAGCAGCAGCAGCACAAAGTTTTCATTCTGGGAGACTCGCATAATGCGGGCACGCACAAGCGGCGCCCGCGACAGGTCGAACGGCGTGGAGACTTCCCGGCGCGCCAGGCGCAGCGCCTCGGCCTTCGCGTCCGGCCGGGAGGTGAGGTCATCCACTTCAACCGCGGGAAACGCTTCCGGCACAATGCGCTGGACGACGGCGCCGTCGATCTCCTCAAATACCGTGCGCAGGGTCTCGTGGCGCGCCACCAGCCCGCCCAGCGCGGCGGCGAAGGCCGCTGGATCCAGGTTGCCGTCGCAACGGAAGGAGAACGCCATGTTGTAGGCCGCCGAGGTGGGGTCCATACGGTGCAGCAGGTAGAGCCGCTGCTGGGCGTGGCTGGCCGGATAAAACTCGGCTTTCGGCGCCGGCAGGATGCGGCTCTCACGGTTTCCCGCAGCCTCTTCCACCCGCCGCGCCAGCTCAGCCAGCGCACCGGCGGCGAAGAAATCGGCCATGCGGAGCCGGACGCCGGTGCTTTTCGCGATCTGGTTGACCACCCGAATGGCTTGCAGGCTGTGGCCGCCCAGATCCAGGAATGACGCGTTCCGGTCCTCCACAGGCCGGCCCAGTACGGCGGAGAATGCCTCAGCAATGCGGGCTTCCGTCTCCGTGCGCGGCGCTTCCGCCGCCCGGCCGCTCGCCAGTGGCGTCGCCTGCCGGGCTACCGCGCTGAGGCGCTCGCGATCGATCTTGCCATTGCTGTTTACCGGGATCTCCGGCACCACGACCCAATGCGCCGGGACCATAGCGGCCGGCAACATGCGCCCCAACCACGCGCGCATGTCGATATCCGAGACCGGACCCGCACCGCTCTTGAGGACCAGGCAGGCCGTGAGTTCGTCGTTTTCAAACAGAACAGCGGCGCGCGCCACCGCAGGGTGGCGATGCAGAACCTGCTCGATCTCGTCCAGCTCGATGCGAATGCCGCGAAGCTTGATCTGCGTGTCGCGGCGCCCGCCGTACTCGATGACTCCGTCGGAACGCCACCGGCCCAGGTCGCCCGTGCGATAGAGCCGCTCGCCCGGATTTTCGGGATCGGGGATGAAGCGTTCAGCCGTCAGATCGGGGCGCTTCCAGTAGCCGTCGGCGAGGCCCGGGCCTCCGGCGCAGATCTCACCCCAGACTCCGATCGGCACCCGCCGCCCATTGCCGTCCAGGATCACCGCGCGGCTGTGTGCGATCGGCTGGCCAATTGGAATCCCCATTCCCGTGACGTCTTCGCGCCGGACCCGGTGAAAGGTGGTGAATGTTGTGTTCTCGGTGGGACCGTAACCGTTGACCAGCCGTACGTTCGGGCAGGCTTCGAGCAGGCGTCCGGCATGCACCGCACTCATGGCTTCCCCGCCGCTGACCAATACGCGCACGCGCTTGAAGACGCTGGGATCGCGATCCACCTGCCTGTTGAAAAGGCTGGCGGTCAGGAACAGCGCCGTAGTGCCGTAGCGGTCGAGCGCCGCTTCGAAGGCGGCAGGATCGAGAATCTCCTCTCTCGTTGCGATGGCCAGGCGCGCGCCCTTGAGCAGCGGACCCCAGACCTCCCAGGTGGAAGCGTCGAAGGCCAGCGGGCCGCACTGCAGGACACGATCTTCGGGGCCGAGTGCGGCGAAGTCGTCGCCCAGCGAGATGCGCACCACCGCGCGCTGCGGCACCAGCACGCCCTTAGGCTGGCCGGTCGATCCCGAGGTGTACATCAGGTACGCCGGAGCGGCATCGGGGTCGCCGGACCAGTCGATCTCTGGCGGCTCCTCGGCCGTCATCTCCATGAGCTCCTCGCTCGCGAAAACGGTTATGCCGGCGACGGGGCCCAGAGCGGCGCGTCCGGCCGCATCCGCAATCACCACGGCCACACCCGCATCGGCCAGAATCACGCGGTTGCGTTCTTGCGGGTAGTCGAGCTCGAGCGGCACATAGCCGGCTCCTGCGGTCACGATTCCCAACAGGGCCGCGATCGCCTCGGCGCCGCGGTCCATGGCCAGCGCAACCAGGTCACCCGGCCGGACACCGGCCTCGATGAGCCGGTGGGCGACGCCGTTGGCATGGGACGCCAATTCCCGGTACGTCCAGCAGAACCGCGCATCCTCCACCGCTACCCGGTCGGGACATTCGCGGGCCCGTTCAGCGAACAGCGCCGCAAGGCCCCGGCCCCAGGGCAGCGGGGGCTGCGCGCCGTTTTCGAACGCGCGCAGACGCCGCTCCTCGGCGGCAGGAACGACGGGAAGGTTGCCTATGGGGGTGTCCGCAGTTCCGTTGACCAGCGCAGCTAGCAGCGTCTCAAAGGACGCGCCCAAACGTTCGATGCGCTCTGCGTCGAATACATCCGCGTAGTATTCGATCGACACCAGAATCCGTTCCGGCAGGTCGCGCACGTAGATCGAGAGGTCGCCCTTGATGCTGTCGCGGAGCAGGCCAACCATCGGGAAGCCGCCATCGCGCGATCCCTCGGCGAAGTTCATGTACGACAGCGTGACTTCCGAGAGCCAGGTGCGGTCCGGCGCCGCCGGCGGCGCCAGTTCCTCAAGCAGCGATCCCAGGCCGAACGCCCGATGGCGCATCGCGCCGGCATGCGCCGCCTGCACCCGCTCGAGCAGGCCGCCTACGCGGTCGCTGCCGCGCACCGCGAGGCGCAGCGGAAGCAGTGACACCATCATGCCCGGCATGTTCTCGAGGCCCGAGCGGTCGCGGTTATCCACCGGCACGCCGATCACGATGTCCTCGGAAGCGGCAATCTTCGCCAGCACGGCCGACCACGCCGAGAGAACCACGACAAACGGCGTGACCCGGTGTTCGGACGCGAAGGCGCGCAGCCGCTTGACGACGCCCGGATCGATCTCAAAAGAGGCCGTGCCGCCGCGCCACGTGTGGATGGGAGGGCGCGGCCGGTCCGTGGGAAGCTCCAGCCGCGGCAGCTCACCACGGTAGATCTCGAGCCAATATTTCCGCGCTTCCTCGCGCGCTTTGGCCCCTCCACCCTTCCGGCTCCACCACGCGTAATCCTTCAACTGCCGCGCCGGCGCGGGCAAGGCTTTTCCGGCGCACAGCGCCGCCAGCTCCGCGGCCAGCAGTTCGACCGTGAACCCATCGGCCAGGCTGTGGTGCAGATCGAAGAACAACATGCGCCGGCCGCCGGGCAGCCGCAACAGCTCGAACCGCACGGGCGGCTGCGAGGTGAAATCGAACGGCCGCACGCGGGACTGGCATGCCAAGGCGATGTCGCCGTTGACCGGCAGGTCGATCTCCGGAAGCGTCACCGGCGAGGCAGGCAACACCTCCATAACCCAGTCGTCGCCTTCTTCCCGGAACCGCGTGCGCAGTACCTCGTGCCGCGCCACCAACTCCGTGAGGGCGGCGGTCAGGCGCTCGGTGCTGAGGGTTTCGGGCAGTTCCAACAGCGTCGGCAGATTGAAGGCCGTCCCCATTTCGGCCGATGCCTCAGCCCTCAGAACATCACGCTGTTCCCAGCCCACCGGGTACGCCGGCATCTCCGGCGCCGGCTCGATCCCTGCTTCCTTCGGGGCGGCCTTGCGCCGCAACAACTCAGCCAGGGCTTTGACCGTGCCGGCTTCGAGCAGGTCCGGAACCCGGATTGTGTATCCCAGGTCGCTCTGGATGCGGGAAACGATCTGCATCCCGCTGATGGAATCCCCGCCCAGGGCGTAGAAGTCCTCCTCAGGATCGACCGAGTCATATCCGAGAATTTCGGCCCACAGCACCGCCAGGGCGGATTCGAGCATGCCGGTCGCGCGCGCCGGGGCCTTTGGCGCGGGCGCTGCCGCGGGCGCGGATTCCTGCGTACTGATGGAGCGCTCCGGCGTCTTCGGCGCGGGCGTCGCGGGCGTGGTTTGGGGCGTAACGGGCGTGGTTTGCCGCGCGTCGGCTACCACAACCTGCGCGGAGCTCGTGGCGAGAATACGCCGCCAGATATCGGGCGCCTGGGCCGGCGTGATCACCGTGCCGGGGAGTTTGTCGGCGCCGTGGCGCGCGGCCATGCCGATGCCGCTCAGCGTGCACCAGTCTATGGCCAAAGCAGGACGCCCCTGTCGGCGGCGCCATTCAGCGAAGGCATCCAGCCACGCATTGGCGGCGGCATACGCGGTTTGGCCCGGCGCCCCGGCGAGTCCCGTGACGGAGGCGAAGAGCACGAACGCCTCTACAGGATCCTCGCGCGTGAGCGCATCGAGATTCTGCGCGCCCTCCACCTTCACCGCCACCACCGAGTCGAAGGCCTCGCGGCGGCGATTCACCAGGAACCCGCCATCAGCCTCGCCCGCGGCATGGACGACGGCCGTGATGGGTCCCAACTCGCTGCGGACGCGTTCGAGCGTAGCCGCCAGTTGAGCGCGGTTCGTCACGTCGCAGGCATAACTGCGGACCCGGATGCCGGAACGCTCGAGCGCGGCCAGGCGCGCCTTCCGGTCGCGCGCTTCGGCATCGCGGCCGGCGATGTCGCCCGTGCGGCTGAGGAGCGCGAGCGCGAGCTTGCCATGTCCCGCAAACTCTTCGGCGAGCGCGAGAGCAAACCCGCCCGAACCGCCGGTCACCACGCAGCAGCCCGCCGCGGGCCACCGGATCGCGCCTCCGCCGGTAAGTGGCGCAAGACTGCGCTGATAGCGGCGCCCATTCCGCACGACCGCGAGCGGCTGCGCTTCGACCGTGTCGAAAGCGGCGAATTCGGCCGCCACCAAATCGGCGGGGGAGTTCTCGTCGATATCGAGGTACCGTAGCGCCAGCATCGGCTCCTCTTGCGATGCCGAGAGCGTCAGGCCGGCCAGGAGCGCCGCGCCGGGATTGGGGGTTGCATCCGCCTCGCCGATAGAGAAGGCGCGGCTGCCAACCATCACCACCCGGAGCTTGCGCTTCAATCCCGTCATCAACTGGCGGAGCAGATCGGCGGCGGACCAGAGCGGCTCGGCGCTATCGGTAACCAGCGCGATGTCGCTGGCCTGCGAGGCAAGGATCTCCTCCGCATTGCGGGCTCTCCCGGCCAGGCGTCCGGACCGGCTCAAGGCGTCCGCCAGCCGGTCGGCCAGAACGCCGGAACCCGCCACCAACACGCGCGCCGCCGGTGCAGTCTCGGCTAGAGGCGCCGGTTGCCACACGATCGTTGAGAGGGGCACGGTCTCGCTGCGCAGGGCGAGGAAGCGCAACCCGGCCAGAACAACCCGCACCCGGCCATCGTTGGGATCGTACAGGCTGACATCGACTTCCAGTACATCCCCGCCCGACTGGCGGCGAATCACGTGCGCCAGAACCTCCGAAGGCAGGGAGTCGAATATGCGGACCGCTGCGCAGCCGACGGGAACGCGTGGGACTCCCAGCCCCACGCTGGCAGCCACGTCGAGCAGCGCCGGGTGCTGCCGGTAAGACGCGAGATCACCGGCATAGGCGGCCGGCAACCGAAGGTGCACCAGCCCCTGGTTCTGGTCGGGCGAGGTCCAGAACCCGACGAGGCAGTCCCATCGCCGGCTCACGCTCACCGCGCCCACCTCGGCCGTAAAGGGCCGGACCGGAACTACCACCGGGCAGCGCCGCCGCAAAGCGGCGAGATCGACCGCCACGGGAGGATCGGCGAGCGGCGCTACAGTCGCCGTGGCAAGTTCCACCCACTCGCCGGTACGCGTGCGGCCGCCCAGTTCGGCCCGCCATGTTCCGTCTTGAGGCTTGAGGTGAAGGCTGACTCCATTCTCGGCCAGCTCGGCAGGGCGGACCTTGCGGAGCCACCGCAGGTCTCTGATTTCCAGTTCTTCGGCGATTCCCAGCGCACGAGCGGCATCGGCCAGCAGACCCGGAATCGCAAGACCCGCCAGCGTCGGCTGGCCTTCCAGACGATGCTCGGCAACCGGCCAGAAGTCTGCCGCATGAACCGGCACGGCAAAGGCGTGCCCATCGCGCGTGGCCACCGGGGCGCCCAGAGTGCTTCCCGTTTGCGATCCCGCATTAACCGGGAATTCGGGCCGGCAGACCTGGCGTGTAAAGGGAGCGGGCGGCAGATGGAGCCGCCGCGGCCGGCCGGCTTCGTCTGGCCAGCTTAAGTCGGCTCCCGCAAGATAAGCGGCCACCGCTGCCCGCGCTTCGTTTTCACTCGCTGCAAAAGCCGGAACAACCGTTCGGGAGCCGCGCTGCGGCGGAGCTTCGGACGCTTCGCCCGTGGCCGGGAACTCCAACAGGTCCTCCCGGGTGCGAACTGCCGCAGCAATCCGGTACCGCAGGTGGGAGCGGCCCGTAGCCAGAGTGTATGCAATGGCCGGAATAGACAGGTTGGCATCAGCGGCCGCCTCTCGCAAAGCCTCAGCGTAACGGCGCAGTGCTTCCCTGCTCCCGGCCGAGAGCGCGACCACGTACAAGCCTTCCACTTTGTCCTGTTGGGGCGCCGGAGCGGCCGGCGGCTCTTCGATTACGACGTGCGCATTGATGCCGCTCAATCCAAAGGCGCTGACTCCTGCCCTCAGCCGCCCCTGGCGGCGTACGAGCGGTGTGAGCGAGCGGGGAACCGCGACTGGCGCATTGGCGAAATCAATGCGCGGATTCGGCGCCTCAAAAAACGGTTGCGGCGGCGCCTGGCCGTGGCGCAGGCAGAGCACGGCCTTGGCCAGCCCCAACGCGCCGGCGGCATTGTCCAGGTGGCCGTAATTGCCTTTCACCGACCCCAGCGCCACGCCTCCCGGCGTGCCGGAAAAAGCCTGCGTGAGGCCCTCCACCTCGATGGGGTCTCCGAGTTCGGTGCCGGTTCCGTGCGCTTCGACGTAGGAGAGCGAATCGAGACCGATGCCGGCGTCCTGGGCGGCAGCACGAATGACCGCAGCCTGGGCCACCGGGTTCGGCGCCGCCATTCCGCTCGACGCGCCATCCTGGTTGAGCGCGCTGCCCAGAATCACGGCGTGGATCGCATCGCCGTCAGCGACGGCCCGATCGAGCGGTTTCAACAGGAAGGCCACGGCGCCTTCGCCCATGCCGGTGCCATCGGCGCCGGCTGCGAATGCGCGCGTCCGCGCGGTCGAGGAATCGATCATCATGCGGTTGCCGGCATCCGGCGGCGCCAGCATCACTTTCGCCGCGCCCACGAGCGCCGCTTCGCACTCGCCTCTCCGCAGCGCGGTGCACGCCAGGTGCACGGCGGTCAGCGAGGCCGAACAGGCCGTGTCCACCATCATGGCGGGGCCCGACCAGTTCTTCAGGAACGAAAGCCGGGTGGCGGCGTTGGACGGCACATTGAGCGCGAAGATCTGCTCGTGTTTCTCCGGCAAGATCGCATCCAGCGCCTGCGCGTAGATGTGCGACGGCGACGCGCCGACGAACACGCCGATCCGCCGGCCATCGAGCGCCGTCCCGCCGTAGCCCGCGTCCTCGAGCGCCGCGAGCGCGGTTTCGTAGAATACCCGCTGCTCGGGATCCACCAGCGCGGCATCGGCGGGCGCCATGCGGAAACGGGAAGGATCGAAACTGTAAATGTCCTCAAGGTAGGCGGCTTCGCGGAAAAGCGCGGGCGCTTTCCGGCCCATGGCCGCAAGCAGCGCGCGCGCTTCGGCGGCGCGCTTTTCAGGCAGCGGGCGAACGCGGTCCACAGCGCCGGCGAGATCCCGCCAGAAGCTCGCGAGGTCTTCAAAATCGGCGAGCCGCACCGCCATCCCTATGATCGCGATAGGCGCTGAGGTTGCCTTGGGGGCGACGGCGTCTTTGGCCTGCGACGCGACCCCGGCTGGCGCAATGCGGCGCGCCTGTTCGGCGACGGTAGCGCATGCGAACAGGCTTGCCACCGTGAACACTCCCGGCCATCGCCGCTCCAGGCGCTCGTGAAGCCGCAACAGCAGCAGCGAGTTGCCGCCCGCATCAAAAAAGCCGTCGTGGAGGCCGAAGGTGGCATGGGGCAGCACTTCGCGCCAGATGGCCATCACTTCCGCCTCGACGGCGGTCGCCGGAATCGCATCCGTCGTGACGTCGAGCGGGCGCCCGGAAAGTTTCTTGCGGTCCACTTTGCCGCTCGAGGTCAGGGGCAGGCTGTCGAGCCGGAAAAAGCGCGCCGGGACCATGTACTCAGGCAACTTGCTGCGCAGATGAGCGCGCAGATCAGCGCTTGAAACGGCGCTGCCCAGCACATAGGCATGCAGTTCGGTCAGGCCTCCGGCCTGAGCGGGAACAACGATGGCACGCTCGACGGCTGCGTGGCTTTCGAGCGCGTGCTCCACTTCGCCGCACTCCACGCGGAAACCCCGGATCTTGACCTGATGATCGAGGCGGCCGAGATACTCGACTTCGCCGCCGGGCAGCCAACGGCCTCTGTCGCCTGTACGGTAGATCCGGCCGGTGTTTGCCGGACCCTTGATGAACCGCTCGGCGGTCAACTCCGGCCGGTTGACGTAGCCGCGCGCCACCTGCGGGCCGCCGATGCAAATCTCACCGGGCACTCCGACCGGAACGGGCCGCCCGTCGCTTCCCAGAATCAGGATGCGCGTGTTGGCTACGGGCCGTCCAATGGGTACGGTTTCGCCGCCTCTCCAGGGCGAGCAGGGGTGCCAGGTGACATCCACGGTCGCCTCGGTGGGGCCGTAGAGATTGTGCAACTCCACGCCATACGGGCCGTGCAGCAGGCGGTTGAAGCGTTCCACGTGTTGAACATCCAGGGCTTCTCCGCTCGCGAAGACGTAGCGCAGGCTGCGCAGGCGCTCCGGCGCTACACGCCCATCCTCCAGGGCCGCCAGGAACTCGGCCAGCATGGAGGGCACGAAGTGCATGACCGTCACGCCGAACCGTTCCACGGCGGCGGCCAGGGCGGCCGGATCCTTTTCCGCGCCCAGCGGCGCCAGAGCCACGGCCGCGCCGGTCCAGGACCACCAGAAGAGTTCCCACACCGACACGTCAAAGGTCACCGGCGTCTTTTGTAGGATCACGTCGCCTGGACCGATCGGGAGTGTCCGCTGCATCCACAAGATCCGGTTGAGCACGGAATGGTGCTCGATGGCCACGCCTTTGGGCCGGCCCGTGGAGCCGGAAGTGTAAATGACATACGCCAGGTCGTCCGGATTCACAGCCCGGCAAACGGGATCGGCGTCGCGCGCTTCCGGCACTACCACTCGATCCGGCGGGAAAAGCCCGGCGCACTGGGCCGAGGCAACCACCAGGGGATGACCCAAATCCGCGAGCATGTCGTTGCGCCGCGCGGCGGGATAGTCCGGATCGATCGGCGCATACGCCGCACCGGCGAGCAAGACTCCGTGAATCGCGGCGAGCATCTCCACCGACCGGCGCGCGCACACCGCCACCACCGAGCCCGGCTCGACACCCCGAGCAGCCAGCGCCGCCGCTACGGCTCCGGCGCGGCGCGCGAAAGCGCGGTAGGTCAGGGTTTCGCCATCGGTGAGGACCGCCGTAGCCTCGCCCCGCGCTGCGGCCTGGGCGAGGAAAGGCTGCGGCACGGTCTGGCGGACCGGCAGATCAATCGCCGTCGCGTTGAAGCCGTCGAGCACCAGACGGGCCTCGTCCTCGGACATCCACGGCAGGTCTTCGATTGGGGAATCAGGATTGGCCACCGCCGCTGCCGCCAGCACTTCGAAACGCCGCAGCATAGCGGCGATGGTGCCGGCTTCGAACAGGTCCGCGTCGTACATGACGCGCGCGCGTATCCCGCCGCCCGAGGCCTGGAAATAGAACTCCAGGTCGAACTTGGAGAACGGGAACGGAACATCGATGAAGGCGGCCTTCACACCCGGCAGCGCGGGAGGCCGCGGGTCTTCATCCTGCCACACGGCGAGCACGTCAAAGAGCGGGTTGCGGCTCGTGTCGCGCGGTGCTTGAACAGCGTCCACCACCGCTTCAAACGGGCAGTCCCCGTCGGCCAGGGCATCAAGGAGCGTGGAGCGGGTCTTTTCAAGCAGCGCGCGGAAAGTCGCCGCCGGGTCGATTTGCTGGCGCAGCGCCAGGGTATTCACGAAGAAACCGACCATTTCGGCGAGTTCCGCGCGGTCGCGTCCGGCCGACAGCGTTCCCAGGCAGATATCGTTCTGGCCGCTGTGGCGGTAGAGCAGCACCTGAACCAGCGCCAGCAGCGCCATGAATGGTGTGCCACCGGAAGCCGCGGCCAGGGCGGACAAGCGGCGCGCCGTTTCGGGCTCGAGAGTGAAATCGGCCCAACCGCCGCGGCCCCGCCGGACCGCCGGCCGGCTGTGATCCGTGGGAAGGAGCAGGGGGGCCGGCAGCGGATCGAGCCGCCGCCGCCAGCGCTCAAGCTTCTCCTTCGCGTCGGCCGACTCCAGCCAGGCGTGCTGCCACGCGGCGAAGTCCTCATAACCGCGATCGAGCGGTGCGAGCGGCAGCCCGGCATAAAGCGCCCCCAGGTCGCGCAACAGAACCGGCGCAGACCAGCCATCGCAGACCGAATGATGCAGAACCACGATCAGCCGCCAGCGCTCGGCGCCCAGCTTCAGCAGCACCGCGCGCGCCGGGGCATCGCGCTCCAGCACGAACGGCCGCGCCACTTCCTGAGACAGGCGCTCATCGGCGGCCGCCGCCGGATCGGGCGAGGACGAGAGATCCACTACCTCCAACCGCAGCGCGCCCGGCAGCGCAAGAATCTGCCGCGCCTCCGCCTGATCCGCAGCCGATGGCGCCAGGCGAAGGCGCAAGGCGTGCTGGCGTTCCTCCAGTGCGGCGAAAGCCCGGCTCAGCGCCGCTACATCCAGCGGGCCCTCAAGATCGAGCGCGACCGGAACGTTATACAGGCCGCTATCGGGGTGGAGGCGCTGCAAGACCCACAGCCGCGCCTGGCCGCTCGATAGCGGATAGGTCGGCCCCGGGGCCTTGGGCAACCGCTCGGTTGAGGCGCCCTGTCCGATGAGAGCGGCGATGCCGGCAACCGTGCGCCGGCTCAAAATGTCCTTGATCAGCGGGCGCGTCCCGGTGGCCCGTTCGATCAACCCGGCCAGCCGCATGGCGAGCAGGCTGTGCCCGCCGAGTTCAAAAAAGTCGCTCCCGGCATCGATCGTGCCGGTGGCCTTGTCCCCGAAAACTTCGGCGAACAAACGCGCCACCAGCGCTTCCGCCGCGGTGGCCGGCGCGCGGCCTGCCCCGGCTGCTGCCTTTCCGGCATCGGCAGCCGCCAATGCCGCGGCTGCGCGCAGATCCTTCTTTCCGTTTGCCGTCACGGGTAGTGAGGGAACCACCACGAAGCGCGCCGGGACCATAAAGGAGGGCAACTTGCGCGCGACCGCCTCACGCCATCGACCGTCATCCGCAGCATCGGCTGCCACGACGGCCACGAGCACATCGCGATCGACCACGACGGCCGCGTCCCGAATTTCCTCAAGAGCGCACAGCGCAGTCTCTATGGCGCCGGTCTCGATGCGCCGGCCTCGCAACTTGATCTGGCCATCGCGCCGCCCGCCGAACTCCAGCACCCCGTCCTCGCGCCAGCGGGCGATGTCGCCGGTTCGATAGATCCGCCTTCCGTCCTCCAGGGTCACGAACTTTTCGGCCGTCAGGCTCTCGCGTGCGGCGTATCCGAGCGCCACTCCGTCCCCGGCGGCGCACAACTCGCCCCACACGCCAATGGGGACCGGCTGGAAAGCCTCGTCGAGAATCAAGACCTGCGTGTTGGCGATAGGTTTTCCGATGGGAATCGGACCGCTGAGGTCCTCGAACGCGATTCTGTGCAGGGTAGTAAAGGTAGTGTTCTCTGTCGGACCGTAGGCGTTGAACAGTTCCAGCCGGGGGCACGCTTCCATCACCTTCCGGACGTGCGGGACGCTGAGCACTTCGCCTCCCGTGAACAGCCGCCGCAGCGAACCGAAGCACTCGGGCGCCTCGCCGGCGACACGGTTAAACAGGCTCGCGGTGAGCCACATCACGGTGACGCCCTCGGAAACGAGCGAAGCGGACAACTTCCGCGGGTCGAACACCACCTCGTCGTCCAACACCGCGATCCGGCCTCCGTTCAGCAGCGGAGACCAGATTTCCAGGGTGGCCGCATCGAAACCGAGAGGTGCGGCCTGCGCCAAGACGTCCCCCGGATCGAGCGACACCACGCCGGCGTTGAGCACCAGCCGCGCCACCGCGCGATGGGGCACTACGACGCCCTTCGGCTCTCCCGACGAACCGGAGGTGAACATCACGTAGACCGGATCGCCTCCGGAACGCTCCACCTCCGGGAGCGCATCCCCCGGGATCGCCAGAGTCCCGGCGTCCAGCATGTCCGCGCCGGTGTGCGCGAAACGCTCGCGGCCATGTGCATCGGCGACAATCAGCTTCGCCCCGGCCGCATCCATCAGGCGCGACGCCAGCTCCACGGGCATCGTGGCATCGAGCGGCAGGTAAACCCCGCCGGCTTTCACGATTGCAAGGGTGACCGCGATCGCGTTCACGCCCCGCTCCATCGCCATCGCCACCGTGGCGCCGGGGGTCACTCCGGCGTGCAGTAGGCCGCGTGCCAGGTCGTCCGAGAGGCGGTCGAGCTCGCGATAAGTGAGGCGATGGCTGCCATGGCTCACGGCTATCCGGTCGGCGTGCTGCCGGGCTGCGGCACGGAACAGGCGGGCGAGAGAGGCGTCCCGCGGGTAGGGCCGCGTTGTGGCGTTGAACTCCTCGGTAACCTTCCCCCGTTCTTCGGCCGGCAAAAGGGCCAGCCGCGAAACAGGCGCATCATCAGGCCGCGCGGCTGCGTCTTTTAGCGAGACTTGAATGTGGCGCGCCAGGCGCTCCATTCGCCCGCGCGAGTACAGGCCCTCATCGTATTCAATGGCCAGCTTCGCCTTGCCACGGCTCGTCCGGACCAACGTCAGCATCAGCGGAAACTTGCCCGCACCGAACTCGGAGGACCCATCGTCGAGCGCCAGCAGCGAATCGTCTTCAACAATGACCGCGGCATCGAACAGCGGCGCTTGATTCTCCTGGAATTTCGCAGCGTCGCGAACCAGCCAGCTCAGCGGGTACTCCTGGTGCGCCATCACCGCCAGGGTCTCGGCCTTCATGGCCGCGGCCAGATCGGAAAACTTGAGCGAGGCCGCCTGTTCCACGCGCACCGGCAGCGCGTTGGCAAAGCATCCCACCGCATTTTCAAAGGCTTCTTCCGGCCGGCATGCAAACGGCATAGCCACCGCGACGGCGTGGCCGGCACCCTTGTAGCGGCCGAGCACGGCAGCCACGGCGCTCGCCCACACCATCATGGGCGTCACGTGGAGACGCACGGAAAGCGTCTTCACCGCGGCGGCGGCATCCTCATCGACTTCCACCAGCAGGCGCCGCCCGCGACTCTTCGCCGCCGGGTCGGCCGGCAACGGCTCGAGCGCCGGGCGTTTCAGCCTTTCGCGCCAGAACTCCCGCAAGGCTTCGCCCCGCGGGCCAGCCAGGCTCGCGCGCCACATCGCCGCCAGAGCCGTGAAGCCGGCCTCCACCGGGGGCAAGTTGGCTTCGCGCCCGGCGAGAATTTCGGCAAACTCGCGCCGCAGAATACCGATCGAGCGGCCGTCAACCACGATATGGTCGAAGTTCGCAACCAGCACAGACCGGCCCTCGCGGTCGCGGCAAAGGTGGAAGCGAGCCAGCGGTCCGTGCTCCAGGTCAAATGGCTGAGCGATTTCGCGCCGTACCACGTCCCACAAGTCGCTCTCCAGATCCACTTCGAAAGCCGGCTCCGCTTCCGGCAGCAGCACCTGGACCACGCTGCCTTCGCGCTCCCGCAGGACAACGCGCAGGGCTTCGTGGCGCGCGATGAGCCGGCGCAGGGCTTCCCGTACGGCTTCGGGAGCGGGGTTCCCCTCCAGGTGGAAGAAGACCGGCATGGAGTACGTCGTTTCGCTGGGCGCGTCGCGGCGGTCAACCCACATGCCTTCCTGGATGGGTGTCGTGGGGTACTCCACGGCGTCGACCGTGTCCTTTGCCTGGCTAGCGGGAGCGTCCGGCTCCTCGCCGGAACCGAGCTCGCTCTCCACCGCCCGCGCCAGTTGCGCAACAGTGGGCTCGGCGAAGAACCGCGCCATCGGCACCCGCACTCCGAACGAGCGCCGGATGCGTGAGAGGACACTGGCAGCGAGCAGGCTGTTGCCCCCCAAGCGGAAGAAGTCGTCGTTCTTTGAAACCGGGCCGCATCCGAGCACCTCTTCCCAGATCTCCACTACATTCTTTTCGGTAGGCGTCAGGGGTTCCTGGTCCGGTTCCGGGCTTGCGGTCCGGGGCGGCGGCGCAGGCAGCGCCTTGCGGTCCACCTTGCCATTGGGAGTCATGGGGAAGGCGTCGAGAGGCACGATATCCTGCGGCACCATGTGCCGGGGCAGGCGCTCTTCGAGGTATGCGCGCAGAATGCCGGGCTCCGCTTCGCCGGTCACGTAGGCCGCAAGATACGGTCCTGCGTTGCCCTCGCGAACCACAGCCACGGCATCGCGGACGCCGGCGTGCGACCGCAGGCAGGCTTCAATCTCGCCCAACTCGATGCGGAAACCGTTGACCTTGACCTGGTGATCGATCCGCCCAAGAAACTCGAGTTCGCCGTCCGCCCGCCATCGTGCGAGGTCTCCGGTGCGGTAGAGTCTGCTTCCCGGAGGGCCGAAAGGATCGGCCACGAACTTCTCGGCAGTGAGCGCGGGCAGGTTATAGTAGCCGCGCGCCAAATGCGCGCCGCCCAGCCAGAGTTCGCCCGCCACCCCGATCCCCACCGGGTTCATCCGCTCGTCCAGCACATAGGCTCGCACCGCGGGATAGGGGCGCCCGATCGGCACCACGGCGCTTTCGACGGGCCGCTTGACAACCTTGGCCGTGGCCCAGATGGTCGCCTCGGTGGGGCCGTAAAGGTTGTACAGGTTGCCTGCGGCAAGCAGTTTTTCGGCCAGGTCGCCAGCCATCGCTTCGCCGCCGCACAGCAGGCGCAACCCGGAAGGCGGCAGCCAGCCGCTTTCGAGCAGCATGCGCCAGCTTGCCGGCGTCGCCTGCATGACGGTGGGCTTTGCCTCGGCGATCCGTGCCGCCAGCGCCTCCGCATCGCGGGCTTCGCCGTGCCCGGCCAGCACCACCGTTCCACCCACAAGCAGCGGACCGAAAAGTTCCAGGCCGGCGATGTCGAACGAAGGAGGCGTAACCGCCAAAAGCCGGTCGCCGGGCCGGATCAATCCGAGCTCCATCGAGCCGGCGAAGAACTGGGCCAGAGCTCCGTGCGGGATGGAAACGCCTTTAGGTTTTCCTGTCGACCCCGACGTGTAGATCACGTAGGCGAGGCTCGCAGGATCGGGTTTTCGCGCGAGATCTCCGGAGGGAAGCGCGGCCAGCTCGACCGGCTCCGGCGCGACGTCGAGCAGCACGCAATCCGCCGGCGGATCGAGGAGCCCATGCATTTCCCCGGCGGTTACGACCACTCGGGCGCCGCTATCGGCCAGCATGAACGCGAGGCGCTCCCGCGGATAGCCGGGATCGAGAGGGACGTAGGCGCCTCCTGCCTTGAGGATTCCGAGCAGCGCCGCCACCAGATCCACCGACCGCTCCAGGCACACCGCCACCAGCGACTCCGGTCCCACGCCGAGATTCTGAAGACACCGCGCCAGGCGGTTGGCGCGCGCGTTCAGCTCGCCATAGCTGAGTTGCTCGTTGCCGCAGACTACGGCGGGCGCTTCCGGTGTGCGCCGCGCCTGCGCTTCGAACCCTTCGACTACGGTAACCGGGGACTTGCAGGGCGGGGAGCCGGCATTGAAATCCACCACCACGCGCTGGCGTTCGCCAAGCGCCAGCACCGGCAGGCTCTCAAGCGGCGTTTCCGCGCAATCGGGCAAGGCATCGAGCAGCGCCAGGAACCGCGCGGCGTAAAGGTCTGCCGCCGCTTCGTCCAGATACGCGAGGTTATGGACGAAATCGATATCGATTGAAGGGTTCCGCGCGTAATCGCGCACAAAAATCGCGAGCGGATCGAGCATCTCCCGGTTCAGGACCGCTTCCGCGACGACGCGCGATCCGTCGGCCAGGGTGCCGTAATCGGCCGGCTCGAAGGAGAAGCTGATGTCGTAGACCTGCGTGCGGCCGGAGGCGGCGAGCCCGAGCTGCCTGTTCAACTCCGCCAGCGGGTATCGCTGATGCCGGTATGCACGGCGCAGATCCGCGCCGATCTGCCGCATCAAATCGCCGAAGCGGGTCTCGGGCGCGTAGCGGCAGCGGAGCGCGTTGGTCGTGGCAAACAGGCCCACGGTGCGCTTGTCCTGGGCGGTTCTCCGGTTCAGCGCGGGGACCCCGATACTGATGTCCCATTGCCCCTCAGTGCGAGCGAACAAGGCGTAGATCGCCGCAAGCAAAAGGGAGTTGGCGGTGGCGCCTTGCGCTTTGGCGAACTCGGTCAGCCGTGCATAGCTCTCCCGGCTGAGGGAAACCTGGCTGGCCCGGCTGCCATGTCTGCGTGAAGGCCGGCGGCTGAACAGGGGCGGAGATGGCGGCTGATGAATGCCCAGCCAATAAGCGGCGTCCTCGCGGCAGCGCTCCGATGAATAATAGCTCTGCTCCTGAGCCACATGGTCGAGCCAGTTGCCGCCTTCCGGCCGCTGCGGCGTCCCCCCGGAAAGCAGCGTGGAATACGCATCCAGAACCTGCCTGGTGATTAAAGAGATTCCCCAGCCATCGCACACCAGGTGCGAATAGACGTTGAGCCAGCACCATCGCCGCTCGCCGGCTTTCAACAGGTCGAAGCGGAACAGTCCCGGGCGCTCGATGTCGAACGGCTGGTTGAATCGCAGCTCGATTTGCCGGCGAACGGCCGCTTCCGGATCGGCTTCCGCGGTGCAGTCGATCACCTCCACCGGCACCGGCACCGAGGGAGCGACACTCTGCATCAATCCTGCATCGGTTGCCGTGAAGGAGAGCCGCAGCGCCTCGTGCCAGCCGGCCACCAGATTCAGCGCGGTCTTGAAGGCGTCCACATCCAGAGCTGTTTCGATCCAGATAGCGCCGCCGATGTTGTACGCGCTTGCCGCCCCGCTCCTTTCCTGATCGAGCCAGATGCCCGCCTGGTCAGGCAGCACCGGATAAGTACCACGATCTTCGCCGAGCATCAGAGCACGGCCTCCTCGATTCTCTGGCGCAAGCTGCGCGGGCGCATGTCCTGCCACGCGGCGTCGACAAACTGAAGGCACTCTTCCCTTGTGCCCTCTTTCACTACCGACCAGCCGCCCGGCACGGGCACGTCGCCGCGCCACAACGAATACTGTTCCTCGCCGTTGACCAGAACCAAGAATTTGAAATCGTCAGGAAGGCTTTCCCAGGCCATGCTTCGGGCTCCCGTTGGTTGCAGTTGCAAAGCGCTTGATCGACGGGCGGAGATTTCGACTGTAGGGTTTTTTTTGCCGTTAGGGATAAACGAATCGCTGGTTGAGGCCGATCAATTCACGAGCGCTTGCCACGGCGGACCATCAGGCAGCGGCGCACAAGAGCATCGAGAACTCAACGCATGGAACACCCAGTCGACAACAGAATGGCGGAGCGCTTACCGGCGCTCGCGGCGATACTGCTCAGCGCGTTGATGGTTGCCGCCTGCGGCAGGCAGGCACACTCGTCCGCGCAGCAGGCTCCGGCGCCCGTCACCGTCATCGTCGAGCGCGCCGAACGTCGCGACGTGCCACTGGTCTCGGAACTGGTGGGGCGCACCGAGGCGGAGGCCGACGTGGAGATTCGCGCCAACGTCGAGGGCCGCCTGGAGGAAGCTTTCTTTCAAGAAGGGAGCATGGTAAAGAAGGGCCAGAGGCTCTTCCGAATCGATTCCCGGCGCTACGAGGCCCGGTACAACTGGCCCGGGCTGCTCTCGAGAAAGCCGAAGCGGAACTGGAACTGGCGCGCGAGCAGCAGCGCCTGGTGAATGCGCAATCCGCACTCAGGCAAGCGGAAGCCAACCTGCTGAAGGCCGACCAGGACCTCGAACGGTTGAAGCCGCTTGCTGCCCGCCGTGCCGTTCCGGAACGGGATCTCGATCAGGCGGTTGCCGCTTATGCCTCGGCACAGGCTGCCGTCGAAGACGCACGCGCGACGGTGAAGACCACCATGGTCATCGACCGTGTAGGCCTGCGCCAGGCGGAAGCCAACGTCAGTTCCGCCAGGGCAGCGCTGGCGGCGGCGCAACTGGACCTGGAGGAAACCGACATCCGAGCGCCCATCAGTGGGCGCATCGGCCGTATCGAGGTGGGGTAGGCAACTACGTCGGCCCTGGCCGGGGGCGGCTGGCAACCATCTCGCAGATCGACCCAATCCACCTGGTGTTTAACATCCCCGAGCAGCTCTATCTGCGGATCCTCACCGTGGCGCCGACCAGGCCGGCATCAACAACATCGAGCTGGTGCTCGCCGATGGCGGCGTCTACCCCTACCGGGGCCGGTTCGCCTTCCTGGATAGGGCGGTCGCCAGCCGAACTGGCACGCTGGAGGCGGTACGGGCGCAGGCAAAACTCAACTACCAGCGAACAGTCATCCAGGCTTTCCGCGAAGTAGCAGATGCCCTGGCCGCGCGCCGCAATCTCACCGAACTCAGACAGGAGCAGGAGGGCCTGGTGGAGAGTCTCCGCCAGGCGGTGGAACTTGCCGAGCTGCGCTATCGGGGCGGCGTCGCGAGCTATCTCGAGTACCTCGATTCCGAGCGCGCATCATTCGATGCCCAACTCCGGCTCGTGCAGGCACGCCTGGAGGAGCTGAACAGCGTCATTGCGCTGTACCTGGCCCTTGGGGGCGGCTGGCAGTAATTGGTCTTCGCGCGGCGCTACGTATCTCGAGCGGCCGGACTCTCCTCCAGCGGAACGGTCTCGCGCTCGATGATCCGAAGTGGCTTCGTTCCCACGGCAGCAGCAACCGCCACCCGATAACCGTCTCCTCGCCGCAGAGCGAAGCGCCAGCGGTCAGGGCGGTCGGGGCAGCCCTCGTGGAAGAGAATCCTGGGCTCCTCAGCGTCTTCCAGCAGGAAGGAAAAGCTATCCAGCGGGATGGACAGGCCCATCCCCCGGGCTTTAATATACGCTTCTTTGAGGGTCCAGAAATCGAAGAACGCCTCCGGCTTCTTTCTGAGCTGTGCGATCTCGATGGGGCTGAAGTAGCGTTCCGCGATCTCGGCGAGATCGCGCTCGGGGGCAGTGGACTCAACGTCCACGCCGATATCCATTTCCCAGGCCACCGCCACCACTGCCCGGCCTTCCGTGTGTGAAAGATTGAATTGCAAACTCCTCCATGCCGCCGGTTCCCGAATCGACGGCCGGCCATAAGGGTTCAGCTCGAATTGCCATTCGCGAGGCGGCACGGAAGCGTACTGGGACAAGGCGTGGCGCACCAAAGCGTGGCTAACGAGATACCGCTTTCTGTCCCGCTCCGACACGAATCGCCGTTGCCGCTCTCGTTCCTCAGCAGAGAGCGTGGCGAACTGCCGCTCCAGGAGTTCCGGGTCATGGATGCGGTCCGGGAACGCCCACCATAGATGCGTTTCGCCTTCAGCCGGGAGGATCACGGAGGATCACAAAATCAGATTGTAACCGGTGAGCGGCGCCGCAGCGGGTTCGTCTGTCCGGCATCGTTCAGCCGCTGCTGATCACGCCGCATAGATCAACCGGGCCTCGGCCAGCACGCCGGGCCGGATGATGGGCTTCAATGCCGGTTTGACGGCGATGTCGACACGGTGCCCCAGCAGAGTGCTGAGTTCGCGTATCAGCGCCGCGACACCCAGCAAACCAGGACGGGCTTCGGGCAGGAAGTCAACGAGGAAATCGATGTCGCTGTCGGGACGCATCTCACCACGCGCGGCCGATCCGAACACAGACAACTCCTTGACCTGGTAGCGGCGGCAGATGGCCGCAATCTCAGCCTCGGGTAGCTCGATGCCAGCGGCAGTCGACATAAAGCGACTCTCCTGCTGACCCATTATCCATCATTGGACAAGAGAAGTAAGTGAGATTTGGTTGGCCTTCGGCGTACGTCCTGAATCTGAGTGGTGCGCCCGGCGCGATTCGAACACGCGACCTTCTGGTTCGTAGCCAGACGCTCTATCCAACTGAGCTACGGGCGCAACTTGCAGAATTGGTAAGACCCAGAACCCACTCTAGCGGGTTGGGCGAAAGGGTGTCAAGTCGCATGGACCGCGGCGCGCGCGGGCGCACGCCTGATGCGGCCTTCACGGTCTAGTTTGAGCCGGTCACCCCGCCACACGACGGTCGAGCCGAACAGGCCGGCTGCCCAAACGGCCACGCCTGCGAGGTCGCGCACCGGCATGAGGTAGAAGTCCGGAATCACGCGCCGGTCTTCGAGCACCAGCGTACCGACGGCGATCCCGGCGGCCATGCGAACCGCAAGCAGCGGCAGCGCCGCCCACCAGGCGCCCGCGGCGGCCAGCAATACGGCCCATAGCGTCGCGTTCGCCAGCGGCATGCCGGCGTAGCCGCCCCCGCGCGAAACGCGTATCGTCCGCGCCCAACGCAACTGGTGACGCCAGACGTCGCCCCAGGTGCGGCCGGGCAACGAGGTCTCCACCACGCAGCGCGACAGCATCACGCGTTTCCCCAGTTCGCTGATGCGCCGCCCAAGCTGGTAATCGTCGGCGATGTAATCGGAAAGCGCGCCGTACCCTCCGATCGCTTTCAGATCCGCGGCGCGAAACGCCATCGTGGAGCCCAGGGCGAATTCCGAAATTCCTGCCAGCGGCGCCACCAGCACCCCGGGCGCGAAGTCCGTCGCGATGCCGATCGCTTCCAGGCGTCCCGGCAAGCCGCTGGCGCAGGCGCGGTAGAGACACGTGACTACGCCGCAACAGGGATCCTCAAGGCGGGAAACCACCCTCCGGAGATAGTCCTCGGGCACCCGGATGTCGCTGTCGTTGACAACCAGAATCGGATAAGCGGCGGCGGCCGCCAGCTCTTCCAGCACTCCCACTTTGGGATTCGCGGCGTCGGTGGGCGCCACGATGAGGCGGATGGGTATGTGGGGGTACTCCGCAGCCAGGCGCTCGATCTCCGGAATCGCGGGATCGTCGGGGTGGCTCACTCCGAACAGGATTTCGAAACGCGGGTAGTCCTGCTCGGCGTGCGAGCGGATGAACTCATAGAAGTCGGGATCGAGGCCGCGCACCGGTTTGAGAATCGAGACTCCAGGAAAATACGAAGGCTCCGGATCGCGCACCCGAAGGCGCCACAGCGCTGCGGCCAGCGCCAGCAATTGAAAAACGAACGCGGCCGCGCCGAGGATGAGCAGCAGATAGATCACAAGGCCAGGAGAGCGACTCCGCCCGCAACCAGTCCCGCACCGGCCCACCGCCGCCAGCTGATCCGCTCCTGGAGGGCGTACTTGGCGACGACAGTCTCGACAACGAAGCTTGCAGCCGTCGCCGGGACCGCAAAACTAAGATCGGCGACCGATAACAAGGTAAGAAACGCGAAAAATGACACGGCCATCATTGCAACCGCAAGAATAATATACCAGTTCCCCGCAATGCGCGCGGCCACGCGGCCAAGAGCGCCAGGGCGGAAGTCGTGAATTTCGCCATGGCGTTTCATCGCCTTCGTCTGGAGCACGTCGGCAATCGTGGTGGCGCCCACGATGATCATCACAAGGAGCCAGTTCACACGCATACCTCCGTCTTCTCCTCGGAGCGAGTGGAGGCCGGCTTGGGCGGCCGCGGTGAGGTGGTGCGGACCGCGGTGGACCCCACCAGCGCAATCCCGGCCACGATCAGCAGCGTGCCGGCCCAGCGGGCCAGGCTGATGTGCTCGCCCAGAAACAGGCGGCCGAGCACCGCGTTCAGAACGTAGCCGATGGCGGTCACGGGCAGCACATAGCTGAGGTCAGCCCAGCTCAACAGAGCCAGACGTGTGAACATCCATACGATCAGCAAACCGATGCCGACGGCAACCCACGGATGAAAGATGACGCGGACGTATTCCAGGACGGAGTTGCCCAACACCGTCCCGCTCCGCTTCAACCCCCAGCTAATGACGAAGTTTCCGAGGACATTGGCGAGGACAACAATTAACGTGAAGATTCTCGTTTTCAGATGAAGACGGTCGCTCACTCGATCACTCGTTCCGCTCCCCCGGCGTACGCGCCGCTCACCCCTTTGTGTTCGGCTACGAACTTCTTCCGCTTGGAGCGCAAGGCCAGATACTCCCGGGCTTCCTTGTAAAGCCGCCTGCGTTCAGCGCCATCCCAGAGCGCCCTGCGCACCACGCGCCAGATTACCCGCGGGCGGAAGTAATACTCTCCGTAAAACTTTTCGACCCATTCGACCAGTTCCGCCCGGTCCAGTCCCGGGTAGACCACGTTGGGCAACTGATGGCCGCTTTCGTCGGTCATGGAATCCACGGTGATCAGGCCGTTCCGCGACGCGTAATCGTAGAATTCCGTTCCGGGGTAAGGATGAGCGATCGAAACCTGAATCGTTTCGGTGTCGAGCCGCTTGGCGAACTCGATGGTCTGGCGAAGGGTTTCGCGGGTCTCGCCGGGCAAGCCAACGATGTAGTCGCCGTGCACCAGCAACCCAAGCTTCTTGCAGTTCGCCGTGAACCGCTGCGCCATCTCCACGGTGGCGCCTTTCTTGATGTTTCTCAGAATCTGCGGAGCGCCGGACTCGTAGCCCACGATCAGCAGGCGGCAGCCCGCTTCCTTCATCGCCTTCAGCGTTTCGTAGTCGGTCGTGACGCGCGATGTGCATGACCAGGTGAACTTCAACGGCTTAAGCTTCTTGCACAGCTCGATCGTGCGGGCTTTCTGGTAGTTGAACGTGTCGTCGTCGAAGAAGATCTCCTTCAGATTCGGAAAGGTCTCCAGAGCAAACCGCACCTCGGCGGCGACGTCGTCGGCGGAGCGCACGCGCCAGCGGTGACCCGAATGGGTCTGCGGCCACAAGCAGAAGGTGCACAACGCGGGACAGCCGCGCGACGTGTAGAAGGCAATGAACGGGTGGAGGAGAAACGGGACGTTGTAGCGCGTTATATCGAGGTCTCGCTTATAGACGCGCGTCACCCACGGCAGCTCGTCCAGGTTCTCGATCGCAGGGCCATCCGGGTTGTGGCGGAAGCCGCCGTTGTCTCTGTAGCTCACCCCGGGAAGTTCGGCAAGCGAGGCGCCCCGCGCGTAATTCACGATCTGGTAATCGAACTCCCGGCGCACCACGAAGTCGATTGCGCTGGAAGCGCGCAGCGCCCCCTCTGGGTTCACGGTAACCGGAGGGCCGACGAACGCCACCTTGAGCTTCGGGTTGGCGTCCTTCATCATTTCGGCGATCTTGACGTCCACGTGGAAGCCGGGCGTGGAGGTGAACAGCACGAGCAGCTCGTAATCGGCGGCCATTGCGACCGTCTGCTCGATGGAGATCTTGTGGGGAGGGGCGTCCACCACCTTGCTGTCCGGCAGCATGCCCGCCGGGTAGCAGAGCCACACGGGATACCAGTAGGACTCGATCTCACGCGTGGCGGGCCAGCGTGAACTCGCGCCTCCGTCAAATCCCTCAAAAGAAGGAGGGTTCAGGAACAACGTCCTCATCGGCACTCCTTCGAGCTTACCGGTTCTCTGCCTTTCATGTACATGAAAATGAACGGGAATGCCTTCAGCCCTACCTGGGCGGTGCAAATTCAGCGCTGAGCGCTGCCGGCCGCTTGGGCGATCTGAGGGCTGCTGGTGCCCGCGACGGCTTCAATTGCGGCGTCGGATTCGCCAAGCTTGTAATTATCGAACCAGATCGTGAGCTGCGCCTTGCCCACAAGCCGGGTTTCGACATCACTGATCAGGCGCCTGGGAACCGCAATCCCATCACAGATGTAATAATCTCGAACAAAATAAACGCTTTTCAGGAAGACTGAGGGGTTTTTTACCAATTCACCCCATTCGCGAAGCGGCAAGGCCGTCTGCTGATCGATCCACAACTCGCCCTTAAACAGCCCCAGGCGTTTCTGCCGCGGGGTTAGCTGAATGACATAGGCCGGCCGCCCGGCATAATCGGCGACTCCTTTGTATTTGAACTTGTAATTGGCCGGCGTGATCGCGATGGAGCTGGAATAGTCGCTCCGTGCCTGCTGTTCGGCTTGCAGGAAGCGGGCGATCACTTCCTTCTTCACCATACTGTCGCCTTCGTACCGCTGCCAGCTCGGCGGATAAAAGATCTGTCCGAGCTTCGTGATGAATTTCAAAGCACGCAGCCTGCCATGCTTTCTGAGCCGCGGGAGTTTGGCGTCGATATCGACTTCGATGGAAGCCGAGAACTTGTTCCTGTTCTGAACTTCAAGGGTAGAGAGATAACGCCCCACGAGCTCGTCGGCATCCGGTGGGGAGGACGCGGGCGGCGAGTTGGGATCCGCCCACAGCAAGAGGGGAAAGGCGGTAACCACTGCGACTTTCAACAACTTTTTCACTTGAGCTTGAGCCTTCTCTTTTGTTCACTCTATCACAGGAAGGGATGTGATAAACAACGCCGGGGTTCCCGGAAATTCCCCGGCGCGGCGTTCATCCAACTGATAACATAATGGCATGTTTACGGTACCTACCGGAGCCCGGCGGGAAGAGAAGCTGTTGGTAACCAACGAAGTCGCCGTCAATTTTTTGGGGATGGAGAGCGCCCGAGTGCTGTCCACCCCCCACTTGATCGGGTATCTGGAGATGACGGCCCGGAACCTGATTAAGGAGCACCTGCCGGAGGGCTGGGATTCGGTGGGAACCCACGTTGACCTCCGGCATCTCGCCGCAACGCCGGTGGGGATGGCGGTGCGCCTCGCCGCCGAAATCCTCTCCTCCGGCGAGAACCGGGTGGTGTGCCGGGTGGAGGCCTGGGACGAGCAGGAAAAGGTGGCCGAGGGTATCCATGAGCGGTTTGTGATCGAAGTCGCCCGGTTCGCCGCGCGGGTTCAGGCGAAGGCGGCCGCCGGCTCCGCCCGGAGTAGCGCCTCCGATTCGGTTGTTGTAGAATGAGTTGATGTCACCTTCGGAATGCGCGCTCTGAGAGTGCGCCCGCACGTGTGAGGCGGTCCGGCAAAGCATTTACCAAACAGGAAGGTTCCAATGTTTGCAGTCATACAGACAGGCGGGAAACAGTATCGCGTCTCCCCCGGCGATGAGATCGACGTGGAAAAGTTGCCGTGGGAGGCCGGAGTCGAACTCGAGTTGAACAGCGTACTGGCTGTTTCCCGGGAACCCGGCGAGTTGTTGACCGGCCCCGAGCTGGAGGGAGCAAAAGTTCTAGCGACCATCGTCAGGCACGGCCGCGGCGAGAAGATCCGGGTCTTTAAGTTCAAGCGCAAGAAGCAGTATAAGCGCACGATCGGCCACCGGCAGGACTACACCCGGCTGAAGGTGACCGGCATTGTCGTTTAGGAGCACGTCATGGCGCACAAGAAAGGTTTAGGCAGTTCGCGCAACGGACGCGATTCCAACGCGCAGCGGCTCGGAGTGAAGGCATTCAACGGCCAGATGGTTTCCGGCGGTTCCATTCTGGTCCGGCAGCGCGGCACGCCGTTCAAACCCGGCGAAAACGTGGGCCGGGGCAAGGACGACACGCTGTTCGCGAAAGTATCCGGCATCGTGGAATTCCGGGACCGCGGCCGGCTGGGCAAGTTCGTTTCCGTCAGAGTGGCATCCTGAGAGGCCGCCCTTTGAAAGGGCGGCTCCGCCGCGCATCCAGCGAGTACTCCCCAATAAGAGCCGATGTTTATCGACGAAGCCGTCATCTACGTCAAGGCCGGTGACGGCGGCAACGGATGTGTTGCGTTCCGGCGTGAGAAATACGTGCCGCGCGGCGGTCCGAGCGGCGGGGACGGCGGGCGCGGCGGTGACGTTGTGCTGGTCTCCAGCGAGCACTACAACACTCTCCTGCATTTCCGTTTCAATCCCGAGTACAGGGCCGAGCGCGGGCGGCACGGCGAGGGCAGCAACCGGACGGGGCGCCACGGGGAGTCAATCGAGGTTCCCGTCCCGGTAGGCACCGTTGTTTTCGACGCCGATACGGGCGAGCAACTCCACGATTTCGTCACTGCGGGAGACCGGTTCGTGGCGGCGCGCGGCGGGCGCGGGGGACGCGGCAACGCGCGGTTCGCCACTCCGACCCATCAGGCGCCTACCGAGTTTGAGCCCGGCCGTCCGGGCGAGGAACGCCGGCTCCGCCTGGAACTGAAGCTGCTTGCCGATGCCGGGCTGGTCGGTTTCCCCAACGCCGGAAAGTCCACCCTGATCTCCCGGATTTCCGCGGCGCGGCCGAAGATCGCCGATTACCCGTTCACCACACTCGAACCGCATCTCGGGGTGGTCTCACTGGAAGATCAGCGAACCTATGTGGTAGCGGACATTCCGGGCCTGATCGAGGGCGCGCACGAAGGCCACGGACTCGGCGTGCGCTTCCTCCGGCACATCGAGCGGACGCGCCTGCTGGTGCACCTGGTGGACATCTCCGAGGCCACCGGCCGCGATCCGGTTCGCGATTTCGAAGTGGTCACGGCCGAGCTGGCAAGCTTCAGCGAGGAGCTGGCCAAGAAGCCTGCGATCGTGGTTGCCACGAAGCTCGATGCGGCGCAGGATCCCGAACGGCTGGAATCGCTGCGGCGGATGGCGGCCGAAAAAGAACTTCCCTTTTATGCCATCTCCAGCGTCACCGGTCAAGGGATTGAAGAACTGAAATACGCGATAGGGGAGAGGGTCTGTAAGTAGATTCCGGCCGAACTACATAGTCAGGCGCCGCCGGTCCGAATGTTACCGCGGCACGAGGATCGCCGGAGAAAACACCGGCCGCCGGGCGAAATAGCCTTCCCGGTGGAGCCTGCGATACATGTTACCGGCGATTTCCGCCGCCGTCGGCCCGCTTACTCCATACCCGCCGGTCAGCAGGACGACAACCACGATCTTGTTTTCGCCGAAATCGCTGTACGAACCGAACCAGCCCAGATGAGTCGTCCCGCCCGTGCAGGTGCCCGTCTTACCGCAGATGGGGGCCTCAGGACTATAAAAGGCGCGCCGCGCAGTTCCGAATTCCACAGCGCCCATCAGGCCGGGCTTGATGTGAGGAATATACTCGGCAATATCAAGGCGCCGCTTGATGCGCGGCACGAACTTGTCGATTTCTTCCTGAGTCTGGGGGTACTGCAGGTAATAAAGTGTTCCACCGTTGCAAATCGCCGACAGCAGCGCAGCCAGTTGCAGCGGTGTGAGCGTAATGCCCTCTCCGAAGCTGGCCATCATGCCCATGCCGCCGTTCTTCGGCGGGGCGTCGGCGAAATAACCCGGCTCCTCGCCCTCGATATTCAAACCCGCCTTTTCGCCCAAACCAAACAGCCTGGCGTAATAGGCGAACCGTTCGTAGCCGAGCTTCACGCCGAGATTGGCGAAGTACGGATTATTGGAGACCGCCAGGGCATGCGTGAGGTTCATGCGCGTGCCCGACGTCAGGCGCACGGGCGTCTTGCTGTCGATCAAGCCTTCGGCGAGCGCCGCCAGCGCTACCGGAATTTTCACCGTCGAACACGGCTGGAAACCGCTCTTGAGAGCAACCCGCTGGTTCACCATCGTGAGGACACGCCCGGTAGACGGGTCGACTGCGACAATCGAGCCGTTGTAGGGACCGAGCGCCTCGACGGCCGCGGCGCGGACAACGGGGTCGTCTCCCGCCGTGCGGTCACCCGATGTGGAGTCGGCGAAGGTGGGCGTCGTCCACGGGCTGCGGCGCGCCCGCGTCCGCCTGGCCTGGCTGCGTGTCAGCGTGGCCGGGGTTGTCTTTTTCGATACGGCTGTCTTCTTTTTCGCGGTCTGAACGGCGGTCTTCTTCGCCGTCGTTGTTTTCTTAGTGGTTGTGGTTTTTTTCTGTGCGGGAGCCGCGAAAACTACGCCGGCGAAGACCAGCAGTACAACTGCCAGATACAGAGGTCCGCTTTTCCGTCTGTGCATGAGAGCAGCGATTTCTTACACAACACGAGATAGGCCCGCTCTTCAGGCCGTCAGTGACCACACTTTCCCTGCGATCACTTCAATTCTCGACGAACAAAACATTCAAGTCAAGCCGCGTGCGATGCGCAAGCCGGGCCGGATTATGCAAATAAGCGGCGCAAACGCAATTGGATAAGTGGTCCGCAACACGAAAAAAAGTGCTTGCGCGCCGCCATACCGGCGGTATATGACTAGGATGCTATGAAAAATACGGTCGGCATCGGGATGATCGGGTACAAGTTCATGGGCAAGGCCCATACGAACGCCTACCGGCAAGCCGGATATTTTTTCGATCCGCCGGTCAAGGCGCGGCTTCGGGTAGTCTGCGGGCGCGACATCGCAAAGGTTTCGAGATTCGCCGAGCGCTGGGGTTGGGAGAAAGCGGTTGGGGACTGGCGGCAGGTGATCGACGATCCCGAGGTCCAGATCGTGGACATTTGCTCGCCCAACAACACCCATTGCGAAATCGCGCTGGCGGCGCTCGAGGCAGGAAAGATCGTTGCCTGCGAGAAACCGCTGGCGATGAATAAGGATGAGGCGGCACGGATGGTGGCAGCGGCGCGGAAGAGCGGGCGCATCAATACCGTCTGGTTCAACTACCGCCGGGTGCCGGCGATCGCGTTCGCCCGGCAACTGGTTGAGGAAGGGCGGATCGGGAAACTCTACCATTTCCGGGCGACGTACCTCCAGGACTGGACGATGGACCCCTCGGTCCCGCTGGTCTGGCGCATGGATAAGGACGTGGCCGGCTCGGGAGTGACCGGCGACCTTCATTCGCACATTGTGGACATTTCCAACTACCTGGCTGGGGAGATCGAGTCGGTGGCCGGGACGAGCCGGATTTTCGTCGCCGAGCGCGAGCGGCCCGAAGGCGGCCGCGCCCCGGTGGAGATCGAAGACGCCTCGATATTTGTGGCCAAGTACGCCAACGGCGCAATCGGTCATTTTGAAGCGACCCGGTTCGCCAACGGCCGCAAGAACGGCAACACGTTTGAACTGAACGGGGATCGCGGCAGCATTTATTTCAATCTCGAGGACATGAGCCGCCTCTGGTACTTCGATTCGAGGGATCCCAAGCATGTTCAGGGCTGGCGGCAGATTTCGGTGTGGGAGGAGTGCCATCCCTACATGAAGAACTGGTGGGTGCCGGGGTGCGCCATCGGCTACGAGCACACGTTTGCGAACCAGGCGGCGGATCTGCTCACCGCGGTGGCCGAAGGCAAGCCTATGAAACCCGACTTCGACGACGGCCTGAAGTGCCAGTTAGTGCTCGACGCCGTGCTCGAAGCCTGCGCGTCGGAGCGCTGGGTCAAGGTGCAGCGCGCCGGAGAAGGCGCAGCGGTGCAGTAGTACACGTTCATTAAAAAGAGGAGGCGATCATGAAAATCTCGTTGGGAAGCTGGGCGTTTGCGTTCGGCCCTTACGCGAACGATCCAATACCGTTTGACCGCTCCGTGAAGAGACTCGCCGAGGCGGGCTACGACGGCGTGGAGATCTGCGGTTTTCCGCCGCACGTGACCCTGGACCGCTACCCGCCCGGCACGCGTCACGAAATTGTGAACCTGCTCCGCGACAACGGGCTGGAGGTTTCGGGCTACGCGGCGGATTTCTGCGGGATCAACCCCACCGTCGAGGGCAATGCCGGCAAATACCTGGATCTTTTCCGGAGAAACGTTGAGATGTGCGTGGACATCGGCAGCCCGTCCATCCGCGTGGACACGGTCGCAGCGCCCGGGTCGATTCCGGAGGCGGAATACCAGGCAGCCTTCGCGCGCACAGCCGAGGTGTGGCGCCAGGCCGCTGGGATCGCCGAAGAGGCCGGTATCCGGCTGGTGTGGGAATTCGAGCCCGGCTTTGCGTTCAACAAACCTTCGGAAGTCGTGGCTATGCACGACACGGTGGGCCACCCGAACTTCAAGGTGATGTTCGACACCTGCCATGCCTACATGTGTGGGGTGGTGGGAGCGCGGCAGCACGGAACAAAGGAAACGCTGCCCGGCGGCGTGGCGGAGTTCCTCAAGTTGCTCGAAGGCCGGATCGGCCACATTCACCTGATCGATTCCGACGGAACGCTGCACGACGATGACACCAGCACGCACCGGCCGTTCGGAGAGGGCTTCATCGATTTCAAGGCGCTCGCTCCGCAGTTGCTGGCGGTTCCGGGAATCAAGTGGTGGTGCATCGACCTGTGCTTCTGGCCGGGAGCCTGGGAGATGGTGGAGTCCAGCCGCGCCTTTGTTGCCGGCCTGCTCGCGGAGGGCGCCGCCGCCTGACCCGCCTTATCTTGCTGGACGGAAACGTCTTGCTTAAAATAAGGAAGGAGTACTTAGGCGACGAAGATGTCTGGTAGTGCGGCGCTGACTCATCGCCAGCGTGACGTTCTCTATGCCATCGTAGAGACCTATATCGCTACCGGTGAGCCGGTTGCATCCCGAACCATTTCAAAACGCCGAAAGGACTCGCTCAGTCCAGCGTCGATCCGCAATGTCATGGCGGATCTATCCGACGAAGGGTATCTCGCTCAGCCACACACGTCGGCGGGGCGGATCCCCACCGAAAAGGCGATCCGGGCCTACGTGCAATCGCTCATGAGCAGCCTGAGGCCCGTGGTCGAGGCGGAAAGATTGCGGGCTGACCTGGGAGGGGCGGATTCGCTGACGGCCTGCGTCGAGCGCTCTTCCCGCGTCCTGACCCGGCTCACCCACAACGTCGGGATCGCCGCCGCTATTCCGACTGCCACCCAGACGCTTGAGCAGATCGAACTGATCAAGCTGGCCGACAAGCGCGTACTGATGGTCGTCGTCACCCGCGACCGCATTGTCCGCGACCGCGTGGTCACGCTGCCCGACGATATCTCCCAGGACGACCTGAACTCCATCCGCAATTACCTGAACGCGAATTTCAGCGGCTGGCCGCTGTTGCAGGCGCGGCAGGAAATCCGGCGCCGGCTGGAGCAGGAGAGCGCCGCATACGATGCGATTCTCGCGCAGTTGGGCGTTCTCTACAGCAAAGGGCTGCTCGACATCGCAGGGACGCCGGAGATCCATATGGAGGGAGCTTCGAACCTGGTCGGGCTGGATCTCCACCTCACGCGCGAGAAAATGCGCGAGCTTTTCCGCACGCTCGAGGAGAAGAAGCGGATTTTGATGCTGCTGGACCGCTTCCTCGAACAGCCGCGGGGAGAGATCGCCGTCCAGGTAGGCCTTGGCGAAGCCCATCCGGCGATGAGCACGTTGTCGCTCATCGGGCTGAGAGTGGGCCTGCCCGGCGGGCTTGCTGCCAAGATCGCCGTACTCGGGCCCATTCGGATGAACTACGAGCGGGTGATGTGCGCCGTCTGGCAGGTCGGCCAGACGTTCGAACAGATTGCGGGCGCCACCTCAGCGGGCTAGCGCCGCCAGACCCTCGGTAAGCTCGATGTAGGAACCCCACGGGTCGGTGAAGTACGCGATCGCGACCTTCAGTTCCGGCACTACGCGGTAGGGGATATCGAACTTCACGCCCTGTGCCTGGAGCTTTTTCGTGAACGCCTCCAGGTTCTTCACTTCAAATCCGATGTGGTCGAGCGACCGCCCCTTGGTCCCAACCGTGGGCGACTCCGCGGCGGTGAACGTCAGGTTCGCGCCGGGCACGTCGGCCGCCTCGAAGCCGGCGCGCGTACCGGGGATGGCGCCGAACATCTTGGCGTACCAAGCCTGCATTTCCTTCGGCGCGGAGTTGAAGAAGTGAACGTGATGGTGAGCAACGGCGGTCGGGAGGGCAGTGTCTTCCATAAGCTCGACGCGCACTTTGTCGGGGCCTTGAAGGAACGCGGGCTGCTCGCTCTCGATCGTGATGTTGTTCGCCCGCGCTTTGGCCAGCACGTCTTTGAGATTCCGCACTTTGAAGCCGAGGTGCCCGACCACGGATCCTTCCGTTCCTCCTTCCGGCTCGCCGCGTTCCCAGAGGATCACGACGCCGGGTAGAACAGCCATGTCCATGTGCCCGAGCTTGGAATGCGATCCGCCGAGGACGTTAACCCAAAGCCTCTTCTGGGCTTCAACATCGCGAACACTCAGATGCAGGTGCCCCATGGAGACTCCCGCGCTGTTGGGAGCGGATAGCTGGGCAAAGCAGAAGGTGAATGGCAGGAATAAAAACAGAATTCTTCTCACCTCGACAGACTACCACGACATGCAGGGCAGCGGCATGCTGTCCGGTTATGCGCCCGGCGAGTGCCGGTCGAACTCGCTGCAGGGCAGAAACGGACCGTCGATACAGGTGAGCGCACCGGAAGGGCTGGAGCACTTCCCGCAGATGCCGACTCCGCAACTTGTCATGTACTCGATGGATCCGAGGATGGACTCCTCGGGCGCGAGGCCCCGTTGCAGCTCGAAGCAACGGCGGACCATCGGCTCCGGCCCGCAATTGATGAACACCAGGTTGTTTTTCTCGCCGGGAGTCAACAGCGCCAGCGCTTCGCCGAGCAGGTCCGGAGCATAGCCGCGGCGGCCCACCGTGCCGTCGTCGGTGGCCGTAAACACAGTCCCGAGCTCGCGGAACCGCTCCACTTCGAAGAGCTGCTCGCCGGTCTTTGCGCCGAGCAGAAAGATCTGGCGGTTGTTGGCCTTGAGCCGGTGGGCGATCTCAAGCAGCGACGCAATCCCGGTGCCGCCGCCGGTGTGGATTACGGTGCGGCCGGAAAAGGCGGGCACGCCCTGGCCGTAAGGGCCGCGCAGCAGAATTTCGGCGCCGGGCTGGATACGCTCCAGATACGCGGTGAATTCTCCCACGGTGCGGATGACGATGCTTTTCTCCGAGCACGAAAAGACGGCAAACGGTTTCTCGCCCACTCCCGGCACGCACAGGAAGAGGAACTTGCCGGCCATATCGCCGTCGCTCCACGGCCCAGGAAGGTTTTCGAGGACAAGCTTGAACAACGAGGGGCCCAGTTGCACGTTCGCTGCGACGCGCGTCCTGAAGTAATCCATGGAAAGACGGGTTTCGCACGAACGCCGGCATCCGGTATCGGTCCCCGCGCACAGGTCGGCCTCCAGTTGCGCGAGGTATTCCCTCATCTCGAGGCTGTCGAGACCGGTGAGCGCGCTGCCAATGCCGAACAGGTCCGCTCCCGCCGCGGCGTACTGCTTCACGTGCTCGGCGGAGGCAATACCCCCCATTCCGATGATCACGGGCCCGCTGCCGACCGCCCGGCGCGCCTGCTCCACGGCGCGCAGGCCCATCGGGCGAATGCCGTCTCCGGAAAGCCCGCCCAGCCTGTTGGAAAGGATCGGGCTGGTCCCCACCGCAGCCAGTGCGGGGCCGACGGTGTTGATGAGCGTCAGCCCGGCTGCGCCGGCGGTGACGACGGCTTCCGCCGCTGCGGCAAGGTTCGGCAGTGTCGAAGAGAGCTTCACAAACACCGGCACGTGGGCAGCCTTGACCACTGCCTCGGTAATCTTGAGCATGAGTTCGGTATCCTGCCCGATTTCCGCTCCGTAGCCCTTGGCGTGCGGGCAAGACATGTTCAATTCGAACCCGTCGGCGATGGGCTTGAGCGTCAGCGCCGCCTCGACAAAACTCTCGACGTCCGTTCCGATGATGGATACAAGAAGGAACTTGTCTTCCGGAATGGTGATGCCGTCGAACTCGGCCAGGTAGGCCGCGGCTCCCGGATTGGCCAGCCCCACCGCGTTGATGTAGCAGCCCGGCGCGTAGCGCGCGTAGATCGGCTCGCGGTAGCCTCTGCGCGGCTGAGCGCCTATGCTCTTGGTCGTGATAACGCCGATCTGCGGCGCCTCCCGAAAACACTTTCCGATCGTGGATGCATGCGTGCACCGGATGCCGGACGGAATCACAAACCGCCCGCGAACCATCTTGCGCCCGAGTTGATAGGGCTGGGTGAAAGAGGGACCAAACATGGGTGCGAGCAACGATGATAGCAGGAAAGGACTCTATGGGGCCGCCTGCAGTGTTTCGCGTACCTTCCTGGCCAGCGATCGCGCGGAGAAAGGTTTTTGCAGGTATGCCGCGTTTCCATCGAGCACGTTTTGGTGCATGGCGAGGTTGTCGGCGTAGCCGGACATGAAGAGCACTTTGATTTCGGGCCGGAGCGGCCTGATTTTTTCGGCCAGTTCGCGGCCCGTCATCACGGGCATCGTGATATCGGTGAGGAGCAGATGGATAGGCCCGCTGTGCGCCCGGCACAACTCCACGGCCTCCTGCCCGCAACTCGCATCCAGAACCTGGTAGCCGTAGCGCTGGAGAATGTCCTTGGCCAGCATGCGCACTTCCTGCTGATCCTCAACCACCAGGACCGTTTCGCTGCCTCGCAGAGTCTCATTCACACTTGGGGGTTCGGCCGCAGGCCGGCCGGACGCGGCGCGCGGAAGGCAGATGTGGAACGTGGTTCCGACGCCCGGCTCGCTGTACACCCAAATGTGTCCGCCCGCCTGCTTGATGATGCCGTACACCGTGGACAGGCCCAGCCCGGTTCCCTTCCCTTTCTCCTTGGTGGTGAAGAAGGGCTCGAACAGGTGGTTCCGGATCTCCTCGGTCATGCCCACGCCGGTATCGCTCACGGAAAGCTGCACGTAGGGCCCCGGCTTGAGATACGCGCGCTTTTCTGCATAGCTCTCGTCGAACACCACGTTCTTGGTTTCCAGGATCAGCTTGCCGCCGTTTGGCATCGCGTCGCGGGCGTTCACGGCCAGGTTCATCAGAACCTGTGTCATCTGGCCGGGATCCGCGATCACCGGGTCGAGGTTGGGCCCGGGATGCGTGATCAGCTTCACGTCTTCGCCGATCAGTCTCCGCAGCATGTTCTCGATATCGGCGATGAGATCGTTCAGATTGAGCGTCTTCGGCTGGATGGGCTGTTTGCGGCTGAACGCCAGCAGTTGCCCGGTGAGATCGGCGGCGCGGCGCGCGGCCTTTCTGATTTCCTCCATCGGCGCCGCCAGAGCCGCCCCGGGCGCCAGTTGCGCCAGCACGAGATCGCTGTAGCCGATGATGACGGTCAGCAGGTTGTTGAAGTCATGGGCCACGCCGCCGGCCAGCCTGCCCACGCTCTCGAGCCTCTGCGCCTGGAAGAACTGGTCCTGAAGGCGCTTGTACTCGGTGATGTCCTGCACGATGCCGATCATGCGCACCTTGCCGGATTCGTCGACGTCCGGCTCGGCGTGCTGGCGCACATAGCGCAACGCGCCGTCAGGGCGTATTATGCGGTGCTCGATGGTGAATGCCTTGCGTCCTGCCATGCTGGCGTCGAAAGCGGCCCTCACGCGCTCGCGGTCGTCCGGGTGGACCAGCGAAAGGAAGCTCTCCCGGCTGGGCGTGAAGGTCTCCTTGCTGACGCCGAAGATGTCGTAGGCCTCGGCCGACCATTCACAGACCTCGCCGGTCGTCCAGTTGCCGAGCAGCGCGATTTTTTGGGCGCGCTCCAGCCGCGCCTCGCTTTCCCGCAGGGCTTCTTCCGCGCGGCGGCGCTCGGTGACGTCCTGCGCGAGCCCGAGAATCTGAGTAGCGGCGCCGTTTTCGTCGCGGGTGAACACGACATGGCGGCTGCGCAGCCAGCGCCACTCGCCGCTGGCGTGCAATATGCGGCCCTCGATCTCGAGCACCTCTCCGTCGGCGGCTTCGCAACAGCGGGTGTAATGCGATTCGAACGCCGCCACGTCGTCCGGATGAATAATCCCGAGCATCTGCTGCAATCCGATCGCCGACACTTGCTCGTCGTCGTAGCCGAGGAACTCGGCGACGTGCCGGTTCGCAAACAGAAAACGGTTCTCGCGAAGATGATAGATGTACAGCAGGTCCGGTGTGGCGTCCAGGATCCGTTGCACGAGCCGGCGGTGCCTCCGGATCTCTTCCTCCATCTCTCTGCGCTCGGTGAAATCCAGGTGCGAACCCGCCAGGCGCCATGGTTTTCCGGCCGCATCGTAAATCAGGGCGCCGCGAGCCAGAATCCAGCGGTAGGAGCCGTCTTTATGGCGCAGCCGGAATTCGGCCTCATAGGCGGAAGAAGGGTCGTCCAAATAGCGCTGCAAGGCGGCGATGGCGCGGTCGCGGTCCTCGGGGTGAAGCCTGGATCCCCACTCCGCGAAGTCGTTGGTGATTTCCTCATCGGAGTAGCCGAGCTGCGCCTTCCATTCCGGAGAGTAGTAGACGGTCTGCGTCTTGAAGTCCCAATCCCACAGCCCCGTGTTGGAAGCCTGCACGGCCAGCTCGACGCGCCACTCGCTTTCCCGCAGCGCCTCCCGCGCCCGTTTGCTGTCGGTGACGTCGGCCACGATGGCGATGGCGCCGAGGGTCGACCCCTCGGCGTCGAACAGCGGCGCGAACGTCATGTTCACTTCGATGGTTGCGCCATCCTTGCGCCGCCTGGTTGTCTCCTCGAATGTGACCGTCCGGCCGGCGGCGAGTTCGTCCCAGAGTTTCCGCCCGTCTTCCTGCTCCGAAGTCCAGATACCGGGAGGCATGGGCCGGTTCAGCACTTCCTCCACCGTCCACCCATAGATCCGCTCGGCGGACTTGTTCCAGAGCCTGACACAGCCATCACGGTCGGTCGCCATGATCCCCAGCGGCGCCGATTCGATGATGGCCGACAGTTTCTCGTTAGCCTGCCGCAAGCTCTCCTGCATCGCCCGGCGCTCGGTGATATCGCGGATGATGCTCTGGCGGAAGCCTGCGCCATCCACCGGGATCAGGCGGACGCTGACCTCGACCGGGAACGTGCTGCCATCCTTGCGCCGGTGGAGGGTTTCAAACACATGGCCATCGCGCCGGGCAACCGCCGCCCACTCGGTATCGAAATCCCCCAGGGCCGAGGGATGTTGCAGCTCCCGGAAACTCATGCCGGTCAGTTCTTCGCGCGAATAGCCGTAGGCGGCCACCGCGCGGTCATTGGCTTCCACAATGCGGTCGCTTTCGTCCGTGAGCAGGATGATGTCGTTGGCGTAGCGGCTCAGGTAATCGTAGTGGCCCATCAGCGCCCGGCGTTCGCGCTCGGCTTCGTATTTCTGGCGATAGAATCGCGCGCGCTGGCTGCGGATGATCAGACCGGTTGCCGCCCCGGTCAGAAGAATCAGCGACCCCGCCGTCAGCATGAGGAGCACCGAATCCCTGCGCAGCGAATCGTAGACCTCCGCGGCGTCCACTTTCGCCACCAGATACCAGGGCGTGTCCTGCACCGGTAGCGTCGCCGCCAGGACGGGCACACCGCGATAGTCGACACCATCCTGTGCACCGGAAATCCCGGTGGCGGCGCGGGCAGCGGGCAAATCCGGGCGGCTCAACGGAAGACGCAGGTTCAGCGCCGCGTCCTCACGATGGCGAAGTTCGCTGAGGTAAACCACTTCGTCCCGCTCGCGGCGGACCAGCAGGATTTCCGCGCTCTCGCTGGCAGCCGGCCAGGCGTGCAGCAGCGGGTACAGGGACTCGCGCGGATCAATTCCCAAAAGAAGAACACCGACCGGCTCTCCGGTGTCGGCGTGAAGTGGAATCTCCAGACCCAAGTGCACGCCGGGCAGGCCTGGCTCCCGGTTGAAATCCCGGAAAACCACGCGCCCGTCGCGCAGGATCCGAGCGGCAACCTCCGCGTAGTGTCCGGGAGCGCCGGCCGGCCAGCCGATTGCGAGCCGCACGCGGCCTCTCGTATCGAGCAGGATGGCGCTGGCGTAATCCGGACGGTGCAGCCAACTCTCTATCCAGGCGCGCACGCGGCGTTCGACTTCCGGGTCGCCGCCGGTCGCCAGCATCCGCCTCAACTCCGGCATCAGGGCGGCTCCGGCGCGAATGGTCGCTGCATCCCCAAGCCGCTCTTTTCTCCACTCCGCGAGTTGCCCGGCCTTCAATTCGGCCACGGTGAACAGCTCGTGATCCACCTGGGCTTTGAAGGCCTCGCGCTGGCGCGTCGAATGGCGATGCTCGCAGATGATGACGCCCGTCGAAAACAGGACGAACACCACCAAGAACAGGATCGAGCCCCGGTTTTTCAGCCTCGCCGCCGACATCTTGGTCTCAAGATTCTTCGTGGGGTTCACGTCATCAATAGGTGACAGTTTAGCGTTAGCCGGGCCGCGGCGTCCACGCGCGCTTGACACACCGGCCTGCCTCAATTGAAATGGGGGAGAGGGGATGCCAACCATTCTCATCGCCGAGAACGATGCGCAGGTACGCAAGCTGCTGTCTACAGTGCTGCGCAATGCCGGGTACGACGTGATCTCGGCATCCGGAGGAGAGAGCGCGGTAGCCGCAGCGGAGCGGCATCCAAGACCGGTCGATCTGCTGATTGCCGATATCGTGATGCCTGGGATGGGAGGGGCCGATCTTTACGCGGAATTGAAAAGCGTGCAGCCAAACCTGCGCGTGCTCTTTATTTCCGGCTTTATGAACCGCCAGCCGCTCCCCGGTGGTTTCCTGAAAAAGCCGTTCTCCTCGGAAACCCTGATCGCAAAAGTTCGCGAGATCCTCACGCCTATTTCAGCGCCGTGATGCGCGCGCCAGTGTTACACAGCCGGCTGCTGTTGCGTAAGGCAGTGCAGGGTGCCGAATCCGAGCACGAGATCGACTGCGTGGATACCAACAACCGTCCGGTCCTTGAACAGCTCACTGAGAATCCCGAGAGCGATGCGGTCCTTCGGGTCGTTGAACGTGGGCACGAGCACGGCCGCGTTCGAAATGTAAAAATTCGCGTAGCTGGCCGGCAGCCGGTAGCCGTCGAAAAACAGCGGCTCCGGCATGGGCAGGGCAACCACTTCTGGTTTTGAGCCGTCCTCTAGCCGGAGGCCGGCAATGCGCTCCCAGTTCTCGGCCAAGGGGCGGTAGTTGACGTCCTTCGGATTGTCCTCGCGGACCAGCACCACGGTTTTCGGATCGACAAAGCGGCAGATATCGTCGACGTGGCCGTGTGTGTCGTCTCCCACCAATCCGGCGCCGAGCCAGAATACGTTCGTCGCACCGAGATAATCCCTCAGAACGGATTCGTACTCGCGGCGGCCAAGGCCAGGATTGCGCACCTGCGTTTTCGGATCGAGATAGCACTCCTCGGTGGTGATCAGCGTGCCCCGGCCGTTCACGTCGATGCCGCCGCCCTCCAGCACAAACTTCCTCCCGCCGTACCGCGCTTCAAACAGCCGCTTGCCCAGCTTCCGCGCCGCCGTCTCCGGGACGCGGCGGTCCTTGCGCCAGTCGGAGTACTTGGCCCAGGCATTGAAGTGAAAGTGAACGATGGCGGTCTCGCGCTTTTTTCCGGAACGGCGAACAAAAATGGGGCCGCTGTCCCGCGTCCAGCCGCGGTTGGTCGGATGCACGATAAACTCGACCCGGGCCATGCAGGCGCCCGCGCGCTCAAGATATTTCGCCGCGGTCTTCGCTTCAGCGCGCGAGTTCACCAGTATCCGCACGATCTCGCCCGGCGCGATTTTCCTGACGATCTCGCCGTACACCCAGCGGATGGTATCGAGCTTGTAGGGCCAGTCGCTGGACTTGTGCGGCCATCCGAGCCAGGTGGCCTCATGCGGCTCCCATTCGGCCGGCATCGAAAAGCCGAGCGCAGCGGGTGTTTCGACAGGTGCGGTGCTCGATTTCGCCATAGAACCCGCTAGTGTAGCGTCTCTAAAATGGCCTTACAAATTTGTGGCTTTGCAAGCGGGCAACGCCGCAGATTCAGGGATTGTCAAACGAGAGCCGGGCGATCCGCAGTCCGTTCAACTCGGGCATGAGAGCGGCAATGTACAGCTTTCCGTCGCTCACTACGAGTTCCGGCGCGGCGACCGGCAGCAGGGCCACCAGATAGCTGTCGTCTTCGATGCCGAACTGAAGAGGGTCTTCAGAGCGGTACACGCGAGTCTCCGGCGGGTGACGGTAGCGCTGGGTTCGGAACAGATAGTAGTACGGCGTGTCCGGCAGCTTGTAGACCCACGGGCATTCGGCCGTGACCGGTCCCGTGCCCGCTGAGCCGCCAAACGCCACAACAACCGGCTCGCTCCAGTCAAGCAGGTTCGTGGAAGTGCGCGCATACACTTTTCCCAATCCATCGGGATTGGCCGTGTAATACGCGATGTAGCGCCCCTTATCGCGCAGGATCATGATATCCCGGCCGCCGCTCCCGTGGATCTTCTGTTGCGCGTCCACACTGAACCTTTCGAATACGCCGAAGCGCCCCGGCGCAGTCATCGCGCGCGCGAACGTTTTCCCGTCGTCGCTCTTCATGACGAAGGCCCGCCCGCCGCTCGTGTAATACAGGTGATACTTCCCGTCCACTTTGATGACGAACGGCGCCTGAAGAGAGCCCTGCTGTTCTCCGAACGCCGGTTCGGCGCGCAGCGCTATTCCCATGGGCTCCCAGAGCCCGGTTGTGAGCTGTTTCCCCTCCCAGCGGTAAAACAGGCGCGTGCCGCCGGGTTCCGCGGTGTTGCGTATGCAGGACCACGCTTGCCACGTTCCATCCAGCGCCTGCCAGATCGCAAAGTCCACAACTTCCTGCTTCGGTGTTCCCAGCTTGCCCAGATCGGGCGCGGCGGCGATCTGAGTCCACTCTCCCACGATGCGGGGCACGGGCGCGGCCGCGGCTCCTGCGTGGGCGAGAGCCGGCACAAGCGCGCAAAATTCACGTCGTGTCATAGCAACATCCTATCGGGTCAGCGGCAGCGATGCAGTCCGGCGTTCACCGGACCGACTTCAGCAGCGCGATGCTCTCCTCGATCACCTTTTCCGCCGCCCCCGGCCCGTAGCGCGTGCCGTCCACCTCGTAGCTGCCGTGGGCGTACTCTTCCCGCGTCGGCATGTAGCCGCCGCCCTCGCGATTGCCGTAACCGCAGAACATCGTCACCTTGAACGGGGACGCTTTCTTGACGGCCACGCCGATCTGGTTGAACAGCTCACCCTGGGTCATGACCAGCGCCATTTCGCCGATCCTCAGGACCGCAATCTCCAGTTTTACGGGAGTAGTGTCCTGCGGCTCTTTGTACCTCTCCAGCAAGTTGGCCCAACGCCGGTGACGCGCCGCCGCCTGCATCAGCTCCCATTGCGTGGCGCCGGGTTTCTGTTTCACCTCGCGCAGAGCTTTTTCGGCCACGGCAGTCAGCTTTTCCATGCGCTCGATATCCGCCTTTCCGCGCACCATGCGCGGCAGTTCTATGACCTTGCTGGCATATTTCAGGGTGGCGTCGTGCGGGCCCAGCACGCGGTAGGGTTGCCGGGCCTGGAGGGCTGTAGATTCCGTGTACCCTTCGAAACGCGGCTCGCGGCGCACCGTCGAGATGCGCAGGGCCAGTGCGGCCGCCTCATGACCCAGAATTCTGCCGAGGCGATGCGCGACGCTCAAGTCCCCCGTAAATCCCTCGATCGGTCCCACGTCTCCGGCCGCGCCCTGGAAGAACAGGCAAGTGGCGCCGGGCAGGGAGGCTTCCACCGTGTTTCGCATCGCGCCCATCCAATCCGGCGAGACGAGCTGGTTCTCGTAGGCCAGAACCGTCCCGTGGCACTGGTAGTTCACGAGGATCGCGTAAGGGTTGCCCTCGGCGTCATCGATTCGGATGACCACCAGATCCCGGTCCACCGGCAGATCGAAGTTCAGGCCGACGGCAGGGGGCATCTCGGGATCGTTGGGTCCCCTGCCGCGGAAGCGCCGGTTGACGTTGATGCTGCCCGTTCCGACCATCCCGTAGGCATGCACCGGACGGAGCCGGCTATTCGCTTCCACGATGACGCCCACCAGCTTGTCCTCAACTACGGCCCGGTGCGCTTCCATCATGGGCTCGTACTGCGACAGATCGGCCCCCGCGGGCCCCTTGCCGCGGCTCAGGCTCGGGCCGGCGTGCGTGTGGGAAGAACCGACCCGGATGTGTTCCACCGGAATCCCCGTCAACTCGGAGGCGCGCTTGAGGGTAGCTGGGCGCCCGGCGCTGCCGTCGACGTCAACGAGCGCAAACTTCTGCTTGCCGTCCGAGAGCACCAGCGCCCTGATGAACATTCCCTCCGGATCATTGCCCTTACTGACGATGTGGGTTGCCGATCCCCAGTTCATCGACGGAATACCCACCGCCGGCTCGATATTGACCTTCGCCACTCCGGCAAACAGCCCAGAGGGCTTCGAATCCTTGACCCCCTGCTCAACCACATCCGCCATGAGGATTGAGCTGTACCAGCAAATGGCTACCGTGAGTGTTTTCAGAAGGGTTTTCATGTTCGTCAATCCTATCAGTTCTTCCTCTCGGCGAGCTTCTCCCAGTCGACCGGCTCGACGCGGCCTACCAGGAACAGAAATGAAGCAGCGCCGGCGACAGCCACCAGACTGACGGCGAGGAACGCCAGGTAGAACTGGCCGGTCTTCGCCACGATGATGCCGGTCAGCCAGGGCGCCACCACTCCCGCCAGGTTGCCGAAGCCGTTCTGCATTCCGGTCCACATGCCGGTCATGCGGGGACCCGCGATGGTCTGCGTGATCGCGAAGACGTTGGAGCTCGGCATCCCGAACGAGAGCGTGGCGATGCACAGCAGCACCATCGAAATCACCGGGTCGCGGACCAGCACGGCCGGCACGAACAACAGGCACAGAAGCAGGCCGGAAACGGCAAACGTTTTTCGCACCAGCGTGGGTGATCCGCCCTTGCGGATCCATAAATCCGACAGCCAGCCCGAGAGCAGTGTGGAGACCGCCAGCCCCCAGAAAGGAATCGAACCCAGGATTCCCATCATCCGGACTGAAAACTGCCGCTCCTCGACGAGGTAGGAAGGCAGCCAGGTGATCAGAAAGATCCAGCCGTAGTTGATGGCGAACAGGCCGAAAAACGTGCCCCAGCAGGAACGCAGCCGCAATATTTCCTTGAAACCGGCGCCTACGTGAACGCTTTTCTTTTCGGGTTCCGCCACGGGGCGGGGCGCCAGTTTCACCCACGCCGGCAGCCAGAGAAAGCTCAGCAGACCGATCGCGAAGAAGAACATCCGCCAGCCGAACTCCTCGACCATCAATCCGCCCATCAGCATCGCCAGCGCCGGGCCCACCTGATTACCCACTTCGATTAGTGCGTTGCACAGCCCGCGGCGGCTCTCCGGGAAGTGCGTGGCGATGATCTTGCCGTAGGAGGGGTAGGCCACCGACTCGCTGACCCCCAGCGCGAGCCGGAGGGCCAGCAACACGGCAAAGCTGCCCGCCAGCCCCGTCAGCCCCGCCGTCAGGGACCACAGCAGGCTGCCGATGCCGAGGACCCAGCTCACGTTGTAGCGGTCCACCAGCCAGCCCGCGAGCGGCTGCGTGGTCGGGTACAGCCAGAAAAAAGCGGCCAGCAGCAGCCCAAACTGGTCCGGCCGCAGGCCGAGTTCCTTGCTCATGACCGGCCCCGCGATTCCGAATGCGCTGCGCGCCATGTAGTTGAGACAGACGGACAGCACGAGCATGCTCAGGATCGCCTGCAACGCCGGTCCGCTACGCATTCCAGGTAAGGAGTTCATATTTGTGAAACTGCGTTGTAATTAGAAGCCTTCCCCAACCCGCGTCCGCAAAAGGAGATATTGTATCGCGAGCGAAGATAGCCTATTCTGCGTATTGCCCGGCGGCGTTTGGTGATAAGCTGTCCGGCGGACCGACTCACCTTAGGAATGCAAATGATGCGAAGACGCGACTTTCTCACCACACTGGCAATGCCCGCCGCGGGCTTGTTCGCCACCTTCGAGCGGATGACCGCGGCCGATCGCGGCAAGGTCCGGATCACCGACATCAAAATGAAACCCATCTCCGGCGTGGGCCACACGCTGATCCGGATCGACACGGATGCGGGCATCTCAGGCTACGGAGAATCGGGCGTGACCGGCTCCATGATGAAAGCCTGGCTCGAACGGTACAAGCCGCTCCTGCTCAAGCAGGATCCGCTGGCGATTCAGTACCACTGGTTCCGCATGTCCACCGTCATGCACACGTACATGGCGAGCATTCCGGCCTTGAGCGGGATCGACATGGCGCTGTGGGATTTGGCCGGGCGGCTGAGGGGCGAACCGGTGTACAAGCTGCTGGGCGGGCCGTTTCGCGACGAAGTGCCCATATTTATCAACTCCGAACCGCGAAACATGCTGGACAGGGAGGCGGTGAAGGCCTGGGCGGACACGTTCAAGGCCAGCCCCCAGGGGTTCAAGGCAGCAAAAGTCAACACGACCAGCGCGATCGGAAAACCCATGGGGCGCTCCCTCACCACGCTCAGCGCCGTGGAGATCAACAAGATCCGGACCGCCTTCGAGAACATACGCGAGGCGCTTGGACCTGAGTACGACATCATGGTCCACTGCCACAATGAGTACGACCTGCCCACGGCCAAGGCCATCGCCGGAGCGGTGGAATCGATCCAGCCGAAGTGGCTCGAAGACCCGCTGCCGCCGCCTTTTTCCGATAGCTGGGTGGCGCTGAAGCGCGAGTGCCGCGTCCCGCTGCTGACGGGCGAGAAGCTGGAGATGCCGCAGGGCTACTACCCGTTCCTCAAAGAACAAGCCGTGGACTTCATCTATCCCGATATCGCCTTCTGCGGAGGCATCACTTCGATCATGAAAATCGCCTCGCTCGCGGCGCTATACCGCATTCCTGTTGCGACACACAACGTGGGCGGAGTCCTGCTCACGATGGCATCCATTCACTTCGGCCTTTCGATCCACGACTTCCTCACCAGCGAAGGCCGGTTGGGCGGCAGGCGGGACGTTCTGATCATGGCGAAGAATCCTCCCGTCATCAAGAACGGTGCTGCGCAGAAACCTGAAGCGCCCGGCCTCGGTGTAGACCTGGACGACGCCGGCGTAAAGGCGTGGCAGCGGGAGGGCGATTCTCCCGATTGGGTGTAGGATTCAACGGCGGCGTGACGCAGGTCACTTCGTTCGCGCCATCGTCCTCCTTACGATGAGGACGGAGGAAAGCGAACATGAGACTGCGTCTTGCCGCACTTGGCGGATTCACCGTTTTGATTGGCCTGGCGGCCGCTCGCCCCGCCGCGGCGCATTGCGACACGATGGACGGCCCCGTGGTGGCGGCAGCCAAAGTCGCGCTGCGCACCGGCGACGTGCCTCCCGTTCTCAAGTGGGTGCGGAAGGAGCACGAGCCGGAAATACGCGCCGCATTTGCGCGGACGCTGAAAGTGCGTACGGCGAGCGAGGACGCCAGGCAGCTTGCCGACACATATTTCTTTGAAACGCTCATCAGGGTCCACCGGGCGGGCGAGGGCGCGCCCTATACCGGGCTTAAGCCCGCGGGTACGGAGCTCGATCCGGCTGTTGCAGCCGCGGACAAGGCGCTTGACAAAGGCGCGGTGGACGAACTGGCGCGAATGATCGCCGCCGAAGCGGAGGCGGGCGTCCGGCGCCGCTTCGAGCGCGCCCTCACAGCGCGTAAATCGGCAGAGAGCAGCGTGGACGCCGGCCGCGAGTACGTCGAGGCCTACGTGGAGTTCATGCACTACGTCGAGAAGCTGCACGAAGCGCTCCGCGGGCACTCAGGTGCGCACGCGCACTAACCCTTGTAAGTAATTACGCGCCCCCAGAGGCTTTTCGTGCCCCAGATGCCCGAGCGCAGGCACTCTAGTTGCACTATCTGGCTGTGGTCGACAAACAGGTTGACCTCGGGGCCGTAATTCTTGATATACCAGGCGAAGACCTCCGGGTCGGCCGCCTCGAACATCACGTGTTCCAGACCGAGGGCGCGCGCGATGCGGGCCACCACATCCGTGCGCCACACCTTTACGTTCTCGGTAATCCCCTCGGATTCGATCATGATCATGTACGCGCCCGCGTCGAGAAATCGTTTCGCGTGCATGATTGCCCATTCGGGATCGCGCGTTCCCTCGGCTTCCAACTCTTCCGCCGAGGTCGCGCCGCCGGCGCCAAACTGCACCCCGACCTCCGGCTTGGCCTTCAAGCCTGCCCGCTGGACTTTTTCCACCACGCGCAGCCAGTCGTCAATCGGAATCGTTATGAACCCGCTCGAGACTTCGATAATGTCGAACCCCAGTTCCTTGCACTCGTTGATGTACTGATCGACGGCGCCCGCGTTGTGCGCCAGCACGTGTTCGATGAAGCCGCCCGTCGAAACGAGCACGTCGTAGCGGTGCGCGGTTTCGATCAGCTCACGGACGGCCTTGCGCGGCATCAGGGTGAACGAGCCGCCGGCGAATTTCAGCGAATCCACCCAGGCAGCCATGGTTTCCAACACGTCCTCGAGATAGCGCTTGCCCATGGGCGTGTAATACGGCCCACGGATTTCGGTGACGCCCGTCTTGCGAGGCTTCGCCGGACGGTCATTCAATGTGAGGAACGGAAAAGCGCGGTCCGAGTCGCTCATTTCGGTTCTCCTTCCAGCAGGCGCGCGAGTTCGGCAACCCGAATGGATTCGAGGTTTGCAACGGCGGCGGCGATCTCGGAAGAAGGGAACGAAGCGGCGAGCCGCTCGAACTTTTGTACCGCCGCCTCCCAGCGCACCGGGCGAGTCAGAAACCCTTCGTAGTCCGATCTGCGGGCCTCCAGCATGCGGCCTCCGCGCAGGACGACGCGGACTTCCGCCGGCACTTCAGCCGGAAAACGCTGGCTGAGATCCGTTCGCGGGCGCACAATCACTTTGCGCAGCAATCGCTGCACGTCGTCGCGGAGTATCCGCTCCGGAGCGTACTGTTCCGGCATCACCTCGCCGTCGAGAATCGCCACCGCCAGCAGGTAGGGAAGGCTATGGTCGGCTTCCTCTTTTGTGCGGATCACGGTCTTGTCGCCCTCCTCGCCTCCGCCGATGATTTTGTGCGCCACGTCGAACGTGTCCAGTTCGATGCGCTCAATCTCTTCGGGCCGGAACCCTTCCCATCTCAGTTCGAGAACGGCCTCGATTGCCGATTGCGAATGGACCTCCGCGTTGTACTTCTTGAGAATGGTGCGCCTGACCCGCTCGAAACCTTCCCGGGACCAGTCGATTTCGAAGCGGCCGGCGATCGAATCCATGAACCCCTTGTTGCCTTCGAAGACCTCAAGCGGCCCGGTCACGCCCCTCATGGCGAGGAAAGCGGCATGCGTACAGCCGAAAGCGGTATTGGGATACGCCAGGCCTTTCCAGTGTGAGAGGGCGCCCGTCCGGGTAACACGCAGAGCATTGAATGCGGCGCCGGCGATGCCGATGGCGTGAGCGGTGCGGGTACGGTCAAGCCCCAGCGCGCGCGATACCCCGGCCGCCGCCGCGTACGAACCTTGCGTCGTGTGGTCGAACCCCCGGTCGCGGACGGGCGCTACGTCGCTCAGCCGGCATTGCACCTGGTAGGCGACCGCCAGGGCAACGAGGAATTCCCGCCCGCTCCGGTTTGCGTACTCCGCGGCCGCGAGCACGGGAGCGACGTTGTCGCTGGGGTGGCAGGTTTCGCCTTTGGCGAGATAGCTGTCGTTGAAGTCGAGATAGCGAACCAGCGCGCCGTTGTAGAACGCGGCCCGGTCTGGGGCGGTCTTGCCTCCGCCGACCAGCGTGCACAACGGCGCGCCGCCGAATTCATCGATTTGCTGCCGCACCAGGCGGACCGGTTCGCCCCCCAACGCACCAATGGCGCAGCCGAGCGAATCGAGCACCCGAATCTTGAGCGCTTCGCGCGCCTCGCCCGAAAGGTCGTCGTAAGAGGCGCGAACCGCAAACTCAGCGAGTTCTTCGCTTCGAGTCATCCCCGGGGATCGTTGTTCTCAGGTCGCGGTCCGCACCAAGGGCTGGCCCGAGGCCTTTCGCACTTCAATCTGGCCGTTTCGAACGCGCGCGTCGAGGCACGGCTGAGGATGAACGGCAGGGCCATCCAGCACGCGCCCGTCTTCGAGCGAGAATTGCGAACCGTGCCATGGGCACTTCACGCTATCGTCGATAAGCCGGCCCTCGGAGAGCATGTGCGAGCAGGTCTCGGCGAGCGCGAATACACGGTTGCCACGCCGGACCAGCAGAATGGGAACACCTTCGTAGCGGACTCGCTGCGGCGTGCCCTCGCGCAATTCGGATTCGGCCAGCACGGGAACGAAGTCCTCGGGTAGCTTCTGCCCCGCAGAGTGGTCTACTCCGACCCTCTGGCCGTAAACCAGCTCGCCTCCAAATTGAGCCGCAACCGTCGCCAGCGCATAGGCGAGAGCGGAAAGGCCCCGGCCCAAACCGCGCGAGTCCCGCTTACGAGCGACCAGCGAGCCGGTGAACAGCGCCACGCTCCCGACATTCATCAGCCCGTGCACCAGACCGATGCGGCGCGCCGGAGGATCGGTGTCCTGCCAGTCCGTCAGACCGGCCACCGCCGCGCCGAGCGCCCCGGCGATTCCCACCATCAGCGCCGCGTCCGCTGCTTTGCCAAACTCCTCGCGGTCGCCGATCGCATCGACGAGATCGAAGCACATGGCCGCCGTCCATGCCCCGATCGGCACGTCCGTCAAAACCGCGTGCAGCGGATGCCCGAGCCAGGTCCCGTGCAGCCAGTTCTTAATCTTGCGGCCACGCGGGCCGCCGCTTTCGTATGCTCGCTGAACCCCTTTGCGGAGAGTGTCTTCGACCGGCTTCAGCCAATCTTGACGGGCGATTTTCCCAGTTACCCCTGTTGTCCCCATGTCCCCCTCTGAGTCCTGTACTTGGTTTCATCGTAACGCGATGCAGTGAACCCCGCGACTCCGGCGCGCGAGTTTCTTGCCGCTGCCGAATTGCGCTGTGACTTGAGTCACGTTTTGGCCCGATCCAACGGCAACACGACAACGCAATCCGGAAAGCCGCAGCATAGCTCCGTGACTTTAGTCACAGTTTGGTCCGGGTTGGGCATTCATACTTCATGAAGAAGTCAAGAATGTTTTCGACAACGTCGGAACATGCGCTTCGCGCTCTCACCGTTCTCGCCCGGCTGCCGGAAGGCGCCGCCATGTTAGGCCGCGAGCTGGCCGACCGTGCGGAGGTTCCGCCGAATTACCTGTCGAAAATCCTTTGGGCGCTTGGCAATGCGGGCATCATCGACGCCACCCGCGGCAATGGCGGGGGTTACCGGCTGAAAAGGACCCCCAGCGAGATCCGCCTGTTCGAAGTCGTGGAGTTATTTGACCGGAACCGAACGAAGACGGACTGTGTCCTCGGGCGAAGAACCTGCGATCACGCAAACCCGTGTACAGCCCACAAGGCATGGCAGAGCGTCCGGAACGCATACCTGGACTTTCTGCAAACCACAACTCTGGCCGACATCTCCAAGCCGGCGGAGGCCGAATGAACTGCAAGCCTCTCTTCCTATTCGCCTGTGTTGTATTGGCGGCAAGCGCCGCTCGGGGGCAGGATGCCGCTGATTTCTTTCGCCAAAACTGCGTGAGCTGTCACACCGTGGGCGGCGGGCGGCTGACCGGACCCGACCTGAAGAACGTCACACAGCGGCAGAGCCGCGAATGGCTGATCGAATTCATCATGAACCCCCAGGCCGTGATTAACCGCGGCGACCCTTACGCGCAGAAGCTCTTACAGGAAGCGCGCGGCGTGGTGATGCCCCCGATAAGCGGCATGACGAGGGAGCGCGCGGAGGCTCTGCTGGCGCTGCTGGACGCGGAATCGCAACTGCCGAAATCGCAGTTTGTGGGATTGCAAATGAGCGACCGCCCCTTCACACCCAACGACGTGGCGCTGGGCAGAGCAATCTTTCTGGGAGAACGCCCCCTGGCAAACGGCGGGCCGGCTTGCCTTTCCTGCCACACGGTGAAAGCCGTGGCGCCCCTCGGCGGTGGCCGTTTGGGGCCCGACCTGACGCGCGTCTATGAGCGCCTGCAAGGACGCAAGAACCTGGGCGCTTGGCTGGTCGCGCCGGCTACTCCCGTAATGGCCACCACATTCAAGCAGCACGCCTTGCAGCCCGAAGAAATCCTGCCGCTCGTGGCTTTCTTCGAGGACGCGGCGCGGCAGGGAGGGCAGGACGACTCGGCCGCGCGGCTGAACTTCTTCCTGCTCGGATTGGGCGGCGCCGCGCTGGCGCTGGTAGCCATGGACGCGGTGTGGCGGCGGCGGTTCCGCAGCGTCCGCCGCGCCCTGGTAGAGAACGCGAGGAGGTTGGCACGATGAAGCCGAACGCAAGCGGCAACGGCAATCTGCCCTGGATCAAAGACGAAGTGCGGCCGAAGCTGCGGTCCTGGGAAGAGTTCTACCGCAATCGCTGGCAGCACGACAAAATCATCCGCAGCACGCACGGCGTTAACTGCACCGGCGGCTGCACCTGGCAGATCTACGTCAAGGACGGAATCGTCACCTGGGAGATGCAGGGGCTGGATTACCCGTCGCTCGAAGCGGGCTTGCCGCCCTACGAGCCGCGCGGCTGCCAGCGCGGCATTTCCTATTCGTGGTATCTGTACAGCCCGCTGCGCGTCCGGTACCCATACATTCGCGGCGCGCTGCTCGACCTCTGGAAAGAGGCGCGGTCGCGGCACGAGGACCCGGTAGAGGCATGGCGGTCGCTGGTGGAAAACCCGGAAGCGCGCACCCGCTGGCAGCGCGCGCGGGGCAAAGGCGGATTCCGGCGCGGGGACTGGGACACGGCCGTCGAACTGATCGCGGCGGCCAGCATCTACACGATCAAGAAATGGGGGCCGGACCGCATCGCCGGGTTCTCGCCGATTCCCGCCATGTCTATGATCAGCTACGCCTCCGGCGCCCGCATGCTCGAACTCATGGGCGGCGTCGCGCTCTCGTTCTACGACTGGTATTGCGACCTGCCGCCGGCGTCGCCCGAAACCTGGGGCGAGCAGACCGACGTGGCCGAATCGGCCGACTGGTACAACTCCAAGCTGCTCGCCGTGATGGGCTCCAACCTCAACATGACCCGCACGCCGGATTGCCATTTCGCCGCGGAAGCCCGCCATAACGGCTCGAAAATGTGGGTGTTCGCGCCGGACTTCAACCAGGTCGCGAAGTACGCCGACGAATGGGTGGCCATCAACGCCGGCCAGGACGGCGCCTGGTGGATGGCCGTGAATCACGTCCTGTTGAAAGAGTTTCATCACGAAAAACCTGAGCCGTATTTCCTGGATTACACGAAGCGCTACACGGATGCCCCGTTCCTGGTGGAGTTGCGGAACGAAAACGGCTCGTGGCGTCCGGGCCAACTGCTGCGGGCGAACCGGCTGAGCGCGTACGCGGCGGTCGAAAACGGCGACTGGCAGTTCCTCATGTGGGATTTGGGCGAGAACCGCCCCAAGATGCCGCAGGGCACGGTGGGATTCCGCTGGGCAAAACAGAAGGGCAAGTGGAACCTCGAACTTAAGGACGGGCTGGATGGAAGCGACATCGATCCCGCGCTCACGTTCTTGGGCGGCGAGTCGGTCGAAGTCGAGTTAGACGATTTCGGCGAGGGGCGGACGCTGCGGCGCGGCGTTCCCGTGAAGCGGATCGAAACCGCGGACGGCTCCAGCGTGCTCGTGACCACGGTGTATGACCTGCTGATGGCACAGTACGGCGTGCCGCGCGGCCTCACGGGCGATTATCCGCAGGATTACAACGACGAGAACGCGCCCTACACGCCCGCGTGGTCCGAAAAATACACGGGCATGGGGCGCGAAACGCTCATCCGCTTCGCGCGCGAATGGGGCAACACGGCGCGGCTGACCGGAGGCAAGTGCTCGATCATCATCGGCGCCGGAATCAATCACTGGTATCACAACAACCTGATGTACCGCGCCGGCATCCACGCGCTGATGTTCTGCGGATGCGTGGGAGTGAACGGCGGAGGCCTGAACCACTACGTCGGGCAGGAGAAACTGGCGCCGATGGAGTCGTGGTCCGCGATCGCGTTCGCGCGCGACTGGATGCCCGCGGTGCGCCTGCAAAATGCGCCGAGCTGGCACTACATCCACACGGACCAGTGGCGGTACGAGCGCGAATTCCGCGAGTATCACGCGATGCCGCAAGACGGCGCCGGCAGCAACGGCAACATGGATATCTCCCACGGGCACACCGCCGACGTTCAGGTGGAGGCGGTACGCAACGGCTGGCTTCCGTTCTATCCGCAGTTCAACCGGAACCCGATCGAACTCGTCCGCGAGGCCAAAGCCGCGGGCAAGGACCCGGTTGAGTTCACGGTCGAACAACTCAAGTCGCGGAAGCTGACGTTTTCCGTCGAAGACCCGGACGCGCCGGAAAACTGGCCGCGCATCTGGTTCATCTGGCGCGGCAACGCCCTGATGTCGAGCGCCAAGGGGCACGAGTTCTTCCTTAAGCACTATCTCGGCACGCACACAAACGCCATCGCAGAAGACCTTGCCGCGGGCTCGGTCAAAGAGGTTGCCTGGCACGAGAACGCGCCCCAGGGAAAGATGGACCTCGTCGTCGATCTCAACTTCCGCATGGACACTTCGGCGCTGTACTCCGACATCGTACTTCCGGCGGCCACCTGGTACGAGAAGGCGGACCTGAACTCGACCGACATGCACAGCTTTATCCACCCGCTGTCGGCTGCCGTGCCGCCCTGCTGGGAATCGAAGAGCGACTGGCAGATATTCCGCACCATCTCGAAAAAGTTCAGCGAACTGGCGGCCCGGCATTTCCCCGAGCCGGTGGAGGACCTCGTGGCCTCGCCGCTTGCGCACGATTCGCCGGCCGAGATCGCGCAACCTCGAATGCAAAGCTGGGTGCGCGGCGAAGTGGAAGCCATTCCCGGCAAGACCATGCCGAACCTGAAGATGGTCACGCGCGACTACAAAAATCTCTTCAACCAGTTCGTCTCATTCGGCCCGCTGGTCCGCGCCAATGGCCTGGGTGCGCACGGCACATCGTATGCCGTCGAGGATTTCTATGACGAAGCGCTCCGCACGGGGCCGGTGACGACTTGGGACGGCAAGAGCTACCCCTCGCTTTACGAGGATACTCAGGTCTGCGATACGATTCTGCGCTTCGCTACTGTAACCAACGGCGAGCTGGCCCACCGTTCCTACCGGAACATGGAGCAGAAAGTGGGGCTGCCGCTGGCTCACCTCGCCGAGAAGAACCGCGGCGTGCGGCTGACCTACAAGGAATTGCAGTCGCGCCCGCACCGGCTGCTGAATAGCCCGATGTGGTCCGGACTTACGGAGAACGGCCGCGCTTACTCGGCGTTTACCTACAACAAAGAGTGCCTCGTGCCGTGGCGCACTCTGACCGGCAGGCAGCATTTTTACCTCGACCATCCCGGTTACTTGCAATACGGCGAGCACTTACCCACTTACAAGCCAAAACCGTCTCCGGTTCAGTATGCCGACCTGCGACTCAGCAAGGCGGAAGGCAAAACCCTCATGCTCAATTACCTGACGCCGCACGGCAAGTGGCACATACACTCCACTTACGGCGATAACCACCGCATGACCACGCTATCCCGCGGGGTAGAGCCTTTCTGGATCAACGACCGCGACGCGGCCGAAATCGGCATCGTGGACAACGACTGGGTCGAGATCCATAACGACAACGGTGTCGTGGTGACGCGCGCGGCCGTCAGCGCGCGGATCCCGCGGGGCATCTCGATTCAGTACCATTCGCCGGAGCGCACGTTTTCCGTGCCGAAGTCGCCGCTGCGGAATTACCGGCGCGCCGGCGGGCACAACAGCCTCACGCGCGTGCGGCTGAAGCCGAACCTGATGGTGGGCGGCTACGGGCAGTTCACGTTTCATTTCAACTATTGGGGGCCGACAGGCTGCAACCGCGACACCCACATTCTTGTGCGGAAGCTGCCCGATTTGAAGTGGTAGGAGGGGCTATGAACGTAAGGTCGCAAGTCGCGATGGTGTTCCACCTGGATAAGTGTATCGGGTGCCACACGTGCAGCATAGCGTGCAAAAACATCTGGACAGACCGCAAGGGCACCGAGTACATGTGGTGGAACAACGTGGAAACCAAGCCGGGCGCCGGCTTCCCCACGCAATGGGAGAACCAGGATAAATACAACGGCGGATGGGAAGTAGGCAACGGCAAGCTGAAGCTGAAGTCCACCAGCAAGGAAAAGACCGTCTTCAACATCTTCCACAACCCCCACATGCCGACCATGGACGATTACTACGAGCCATGGACCTACGACTACCAGCACCTCTTTAACGCTCCCGAGGGCCCGGACCAGCCCACCGCGCGGCCGATTTCCATGATCACCAGCGAGTTGATCCAGATCGAGTCCGGTCCGAACTGGGATGACGATTTGGGCGGCTCTCCGATCTACGCGCAGAACGACCCCAACCTGAAGGGGCTCACGCCCGAGCAGCAGGCGCAGTTGTTCGCGGTCGAGCGCCTGGTGTTCTTCTACTTTCCGCGGATCTGCAATCACTGCCTGAATCCGGCGTGCGTGGCGGCGTGCCCTTCGGGGGCGTTGTACAAGCGCGGCGAGGACGGAATCGTGCTGGTGGACCAGAACCGGTGCCGCGGCTGGCGCGCCTGCATCGCCGCCTGCCCGTACAAGAAGATGTTCTACAACTGGAACACCGGGAAGTCGGAAAAATGTATCCTTTGCTTCCCGCGCCTCGAGGCGGGACAGGCGCCGGCGTGCTTCCACTCCTGCGTCGGCCGCATACGGTATCTCGGCAACGTGCTCTACGATGCCTCGCGCATCGAGGAAGTGGCGAAACTGCCGGATGAGGAACTGGTGGAAGGCCAGCGCTCGCTCATACTCGATCCGCACGACCCTGAGGTCATCCACGAGGCGCGCCGCAACGGCATCCACGACTCGGTGATCGAAACCGCGCAGCGCTCGCCGGTGTACAAGTTCGTCAAGGTCTGGAAAATCGCCCTGCCGCCGCACATCGAGTACCGCACCTTGCCGATGCTGTTCTACGTGCCGCCGATGGCGCCGGTGATGGCGAACCGCTCGGACGACGTGGTGAACGGCGTTTCCGATGACCTGTTCCACGACATCGAGCAATCGCGCGTGCCGATGAAATTCCTGGCGAACCTTTTCGGCGCGGGCCACGAGTCAAAGGTCCGCTACGCGCTGCGCAAACAAAAAGCGGTCCGTTGGTACCGGCGCGCGCTCACCGTGGGCGATGTCGAGATGAGCACGGCCGAAAGGATGCTGCGCGAGGCCGATTCCTCGCCCGAGGAGGCCGAAGCCATCTACCGGCTGACGTCGCTATGCACCTTCGAGGAGCGATTCGTGATTCCTCCCATGCACCGCGAGGAAGCCATCCAGATGCTCGAAGACCCGCTGGAACACAAGCAGAGCGTCGGGTTCGGATTCATGATGGCGCCCAGGAGGGGAATGTGACCTACGAAGAACTGGCGGACCGGCTTCACTACCCCGACGAACCGGCAATGCAGGAACTCTACATCCAGACCTTCGAGTTCAATCCCGCCTGCACGCTGGAAATTGGCTGGCATCTGTTCGGCGAGAACTACGAGCGCGGCGAGTTTCTTGTCCGCATGCGCGGCCTATTGAGGCAACACGGGATCGCAGAAACCACCGAGCTGCCGGACCACCTCACCCACGTGCTGCAACTGATCGGGCGCATGGAACCCGGCGAGGCGGCGCGCCTCGTGGGAGAAGCCGTGCTGCCCGCGCTTGAAAAAATCCGGCTGCCGGACGATAACCCCTACCGGGAAGTGTTGGACACCGTCCGCGAAAAGCTCACGGCAGATTTTCCCAACGCGCCCCGCCGCAGCCCGCAGCTTCCCATCCTCCAGAAGGCACGCTTGTGAACACGGCATTCTACCTCGACCAGTTTTTGTTCGCCGTTTTACCCTATGTCGTCGCGATCGCATTTATTCCGGCGACTGTCTACCGCTATCGCGCCCGCGGCTTCACTTACTCCAGCCTTTCTTCCCAGTTTCTGGAGAACCAGCAGCACTTCTGGGGCCTGGTGCCGTTTCACTACGGCATTCTTGTGGTTACTCTCGGCCACTTAGTCGCGTTCTTCCTCCCGCAGCAATTACTGGCCTGGAATTCGCGGCCGCTGCGATTGTACGTGCTGGAGATCTCCGGGCTGATTTTCGGCGTGCTCTCCCTGGTGGGCCTTGCCGCCGCGGTGATGCGCCGGCTCACCCACGGCAAAGTCTATCGCGTGACGTCTGGGCCGGACTGGGTTCTGTTCGCGCTGCTGCTGCTGCAGATCGCTTCGGGGATCGGCGTGGCGGTTTTCCATCCCTGGGGCTCGTCCTGGTTCGCCTCCACGGTGACGCCGTACCTGTGGTCGCTGGTGAAGCTGAATCCGGACCTGACGGCGATCAGCGCGTCGCCGCTGCTGGTCAAACTTCACATCGTGAACGCGTATCTTGTGATCGGCTTGTTCCCGTTCACCCGTCTCGTTCATATTCTCGTCATTCCGAATCCTTACCTCTGGCGCAAGCCGCAGGTGGTGCGCTGGTACGGGAGGCAGCATGCCTGACGTGAAGGGAACTCCCGGCCAGGGACTCGCCGGCGCGACGCTGGGTTTCTTCATCGGATTTGCCGCAGTAGCGCTGTTCGGGCCCACGGCGGCGAAGTTTCAGGAAGTGATGCAGCTCACCCCGATGGCTGTGGGGTTTCTGGTGGCCATGCCGTCGCTTTCGGGGTCGCTGCTGCGCATACCGTTCTCCGCCTGGGTGGACACGTGCGGCGGGCGAAAGCCCTTTCTGGTGCTGCTCGCGCTGTCGATCGCCGGGATGGCGGGGCTGTCGTCCGTAGTGGCGTTTCTGTATCCGGAACGCCTCACAGCCGCCCATTTCCCGCTGCTGCTTTTCCTGGGCGTCCTTTGCGGATGCGGCATCGCCACGTTTTCGGTGGGAATCAGCCAGGTGTCGTACTGGCATCCGCGCGCGAGGCAAGGCCGCGCCCTGGCTGTCTACGCGGGAGTGGGCAACGTAGCGCCGGGAATATTTTCGCTCGTGATCCCGATCAGTTTGGGCGCGCTCGGGCTGGCTAACTCTTACCTGATCTGGCTGGGAATGCTCGTTGCGGGGACCGTGCTCTATTTCCTGATCGCGAGGAACGCTCCTTACTTCCAACTGCGCGCGCAGGGACTCGCGCCGGAGCAGGCGCGGCGGCAGGCCGAGGCACACGGGCAGGAGCTGTTTCCCGGCGGCAACCTCAAAGAAAGTCTTATCGCCTCCGCGAGAGTCTGGCGTACGTGGGCGCTTGTCCTGATCTACTTCTCCACTTTCGGCGGCTTTATCGCACTTACTGCCTGGCTGCCGACTTATTGGACCTCTTACTTTGGAATGACCGCCATTCAGGCAGGCCTGTTAACTGCGCTGTACTCCGTACTTACTTCGCTGGTCCGCATTCTGGGCGGCGTCGTCTCCGACACGCTCCGCGAAGGCGGTGAGAATACGTCGATTCTGGCGCTCTTCATCACCCTGATCGGCGCGCTGGTGATGATCGGAGCGCGCGACTACCAGCTCGCCATCCCGGGCGTCATCCTGCTCGCGTTCGGCATGGGAATCTGCAACGCGGCGGTGTTCAAGATGGTGCCGCAGGCGGCGCCGAAGGCCGTGGGCGGCGCGGCGGGCTGGGTCGGAGGGCTTGGGGCCTTCGGCGGTTTCGCGATCCCGCCCATGATGGCCTTCGCGGTGCGCGACCTCGGCCAAAACGGCTACTCAATTGGCTTCGTCGTGTTTCTGTTCCTGGCGCTGCTCTCGCTGTTCATGGCCTGGATCTTGAAATACTCTGAAGCGCCCGCGGCTCAACCCCGCTACGGGGGGAAGGTGATGGCGTGATGAGAAGCCGCGTTCTCACGATCGTGCTCGGCATCGGCGTGGCCTTTAGCCTGGTGGTGCTGGCCTCGCGGGCTTCGATGTTTCACCTGCCCGCCAACCACCAGGGATACGAGCCCGTGCAGCCGATCGCCTACTCGCACCGCCTCCACGCCGGCGAATTGCAGATCGACTGCAAGTATTGTCACTTCGGCGCGGAAAAGAGCCGGTATGCGGGCATTCCGCCGGCGAGCGTCTGCATGAACTGCCACCAGTTCATAAAGGCGCCCTTGGGAGCGATCCGCGCCGAGGACGAGCTTGCCGCCCAGGAAGGACGCGCGCCGCGGGAAGTGGTCTCGCCGGAGTTGAGCAGGCTGTACGATGCGGTGAAGCAGCATCGCCCGGTGGCCTGGACCCGCATCCACTCCCTTCCCGACTTCGTGTATTTCGATCACCGCGCGCACGTAAATGCCGGCGTGGTGTGCCAGCAATGCCACGGTCCGGTGGAGACCATGGAGCGCGTACGGCAGGTCTCAGATCTCAGCATGGGATGGTGCGTCAATTGCCATCGCGACGCCAATGAGAAGGGCATCGGCGGGCGGCGGGTGAACGCATCCATCAACTGCTCGACCTGCCACTACTAGAGGAAAGCGATGGAGAATCAGTACTGGCGGAGCCTGGCGGAACGCGAGCAACCCGCGGCGCAGGAGCTGGAGTTCGACGGCCCCGGAAACTCGCGACGCGATTTTTTGAAGGCTGCCGGATTCGTGCTCGCCGGAACCGCGCTGAGCGGTTGCGCGCGCGCCCCCGTCGAAAAGGCCATACCGCATCTCGATCAACCCGGAGGCGTCATCGCAGGCCGCGCTCAGTTCTACGCTTCCACCTGCGGCGCTTGCCCGGCTGGCTGTGGTCTGCTCGCCAAGGTGCGGGACGGCCGCCCGATCAAGCTCGAGGGCAATCCCGATCAGGCGATCTCCCGCGGCGCAAGCTGCGCGGTTGGTCAAGCCTCCCTTTTGGGGCTGTACGACAGCCTGCGTTTGAAGCAGCCGCTTGCTCACGGCAAGCCCGCCGCCTGGGAACAGGTGGATCGCGAGATCGCCGCGCGACTGGCTGAAATTCGCAAAGCGGGCGGCGCGGTGCGCTACCTCAGCGGCACGATCACCAGCCCAACGAAGCTGGAGATGATCGGCCGCTTCCTCGCCCAATTTTCCGATGCGCGCCACGTCATGTACGACGCGCTTTCGGTATCCGCCATTCTCGACGCCCACGAGCAGACCCATGGCGCGCGCATTCTGCCGCATTACCGCTTCGCCGCCGCTGACGTGATCGCCTCGTTCGACGCCGACTTCCTCGGAACCTGGATTTCTCCGGTCGAGTTCGCGCGCGATTACGCTTCGCGCCGCCTGCCACCAGAGATGTCCTGGCATGTGCAGTTCGAAGGGCGGATGTCGGTCACCGGCAGCAAGGCAGACCTCCGCGTGAAGGCTGCGCCGGACGAAATCCTCGGGCGCCTGGAGCGGCTGGCCGAACGGATCGAAGCGAACGACCCGGCCGGAGACGAACTTGCCGCACGCCTGCTGCGCGCACGCGGGCGTAGCCTGGTCGTCTGCGGCCTGAATGACCTCGCCGCGCAGGTGCTCACGAACCACATCAATCATCTGCTTGGCAATTACGGCGCTACGCTCGATATCGAACGGCCTTCGCTGCAGCGCCGCGGAAACGACCGCGCCCTGGCGGATCTTCTCGCGGAACTTCAGGCCGGCCGGGTCGCCGCACTGTTCATCGATGGCGTGAATCCCGCTGCGGAGCTGCCCGCCGCTCCAGCCCTGGATCGGGCCAAACTCGTCGTGAGTTTTGCCGGCTCAGTGGACGAAACTTCGCAACACGCCCATTACATCTGCCCGGACCATCACTACCTGGAAAGCTGGGCGGATGCCGAGCCGGTGCGCGGGCTGATCAGCTTCACGCAGCCAACCATCCGGCCGCTGAACAGGACTCGGGCCGTGATCGAAAGCCTGGCCGTTTGGGTGGGCCAGCCCGCATCGGCTTACGAGCTCATCCGCGAGCACTGGAAGGACCGCATCGACTGGGACCGCGCCTTGGAAAAGGGATGCGCCGAAGTGAACGTGGCCGCCCAAGCGCCGCGCTGGATGGGAGCGAAGCTTCAGCGCCGCGCACCGGCCGCGGAGGGCTACACGGCCGTCCTCTACCCGGCGGTGGGCATGCTCGACGGCCGCCATGCAGGGAACCCCTGGCTGCACGAGCTTCCGGACCCAATCACAAAGACCGTGTGGGACAACTGCGCGCTGCTGTCCCCGAAAACCGCGGCGGCGCTAGGTGTGCGCGACGGGGATGTGGTGCGCATCGAAGGCGGCGTCGCGGTCGAGCTGCCCGCCGTGGTCCAACCGGGCCAGCACGACCGCGTGATCGCGGTGGCGCTCGGCTACGGCCGCAAGGCTTCCGAACGATTCGCGAACATCGGCCCGCGCTGGACCGGCAGTAAACCCACGGTGAACGAAAACGGCCGGGTGGGGGTGAACGCTTCCCCGCTGCTCGCTCTGGAAGGCGGGCTGCTGCGCTACGAGCGCTGCGGCGTGATGATTGCGACAACCGGCCGCCGGATCGAACTCGCTTCGACGCAAGCGCATCATACGCTCTCCGTTCCCACGCACCTTGCGCCCCCAGACGGCAAGGTCCGCCCCATCATCCGCGAGATCACCCCGGAAGAACTCGGCAAGCCGCCGGAACACGCCGAACATCACGAGGAACTCTGGCCCGACGACCATCCGTACACGGGCCATCGTTGGGGCATGGCCGTGGATCTGAACGCCTGTACCGGCTGCTCCGCCTGCGTTATCGCCTGCCAGGCGGAAAACAACACCCCGGTTGTGGGCAAGGACGAAATGCGGCGCCGCCGCGGAATGCATTGGATCCGCATCGACCGCTACTACTCGGGCCCGCCCGACGACGTTCGAGTGGCCCATCAGCCGATGATGTGCCAGCAGTGCGATCATGCGCCCTGCGAAACCGTCTGCCCCACGCTCGCGACGGTCCACAGCGACGAGGGACTCAACCAGCAGGTCTACAACCGCTGCGTAGGCACGCGCTACTGCGCCAACAACTGCCCGTATAAGGCGCGGCGCTTCAACTGGTTCAACTACCCGAGCAATGACAAGCTGGCCAACCTGGTGCTGAACCCCGACGTCACCGTGCGCTCGCGCGGCGTGATGGAAAAGTGCACCTTCTGCGTGCAGCGGATTCAGGAAGCCAAGATCGAAGCGAAGCGCCTCGGCGTGCCGCTGAAGGACGGCGATATCCGCGTCGCCTGCGAGCAGTCCTGCCCCGCCGACGCAATCGTCTTCGGCGACCTGAACGATCCCAACAGCCGCGCGTCGCGCCTGGCGCAGGACGCCCGCCAGTACCGCGTTTTGGAAGAACTCAACGTGCGCCCGGCGGTGCATTACCTGAAAGTGATTCGCAATCGGAACGGGAAGGGAGGCCAGGACCATGGCTGAGGTTTGTTCGCCATTGAGGCTGCCGCTGATCGCCGGACGCAAGCAGCCGGCAGCGGTCACCGAGGACGTCTGCCGTCCCATGCTGCGGCCCCCTTCCATTCTTTGGTGGGCGGGCTTTGCTCTGGCGTTTTCGCTCCTACTCATGGGGGTGGCCGCGGTCGGCTATCAGATCGCCACCGGCGTGGGAGTGTGGGGATTGAACACAACGGTCGGCTGGGCGTTCGACATCACGAACTTCGTCTTCTGGGTGGGCATCGGGCATGCGGGCACGCTGATCTCGGCCATCCTGTTCCTTTTCCGCCAGAAGTGGCGCACCTCGGTGAACCGCTCGGCAGAAGCCATGACGCTGTTCGCGGTGATGTGCGCGGGCATTTTCCCCATCATCCATACGGGCCGCCCGTGGCTGGCTTTCTGGCTGTTCCCCTATCCGAACTTCCGTGGCCCGCTGTGGATCAATTTCCGCTCGCCGCTGGCGTGGGATGCTTTCGCCATCTCGACTTACTTTCTGATTTCGGCCGTGTTCTGGTACATCGGCCTGATTCCAGATCTCGCCACGATTCGCGACCGCTTGAAGCCTGGTCTGCGGCAGCGTCTGTTCGCGATTTTCAGCCTGGGATGGAACGGATCGTACCGCGTGTGGAGGCACTACGAGGTGCTCTACCTCCTGCTGGCCGGACTTGCGACGCCGCTCGTGGTCTCCGTGCACACCATCGTGAGCTGGGACTTCGCCACCTCAGTGATCCCGGGCTGGCACGCCACCATCTTCCCGCCGTACTTTGTCGCCGGAGCGATTTTTTCCGGCATCGCCATGGTGTTGACGCTCATGCTGGTCGCGCGGAAGACCATGGGCCTCGAAGATTACATCACGCAGCGGCACGTGGATGCGATGTGCAAACTGCTGCTGCTCACCAGCGGGATTGTGGCGCTGGCATACGCCACCGAGTTCTTCACCGCGCTTTACAGCGGCAATCCCTACGAGCAGTTCGTCTTTATGAATCGCGCCAAGGGACCGTTCGCCTGGGCCTACTGGACCATGGTGGGCTGCAACGTGCTCATCCCGCAGTTGCTCTGGTTCGAGCGCGTGCGGCGCCGCCTGGTGATCGTCTTCCTGCTGAGCCTGTTCATCAACGTGGGCATGTGGTTCGAGCGGTTCGTAATCATCGTCACCTCGCTCCACCGCGATTTTCTTCCGGCGAACTGGAGCGGCTACACTCCCACGATTTATGAAATCGCAACCCTGCTGGGCAGCTTCGGACTGTTCTTTACCTGCTTCCTGATCTTCTGCCGCGTGCTGCCGGTGATCGCGATGGGCGAAGTGAAAGCCGTGCTGAGTCACGGCAACGGGAAAGGAGGCCACGCGTGAACCGTCGCGTTTTGATCGGCATCTTCGATTCGGAAGATGACATTCTGGCCGCGACCGATGCCGCCCGCCGCCGCGGCCTGGTGATAGTGGATGTTTTCGCGCCCTACGCCGTGCACGGCCTGGACAAAGCGATGGGGCTGGCGCGCTCCAAGCTGCCCTGGGTGTGTTTTCTGTTAGGTCTGTTTGGCGCCGCCTTCAAAGTCTGGTTCGAGTACTGGACGACGGCTTCGGATTGGCCCATCAACGTCGGCGGCAAGCCCTGGAACTCGCTCCCGGCGTTCGTCCCCATCACGTTCGAAGTCATGGTGCTGTTTGCGGGGCTGAGCACGGTGGTGGCTTTCTTTGGCATGAACCGGCTGTGGCCGGGCCGGAAAGCAGACTTACTCGATCCGCGCGTCACCAACGACCGCTTCGCGCTGGTGCTCGAAGAGGACGATGCTGCCTTCGATGTCGATGAGGTGAAAACCTTCCTCTGGAGCCACAACGCGCTCCGCGTTGAGGAGCGGGAGCTGGAGGTGGCGCGATGAAGCTCAACCTGTTTCTGCTGGTGCTGCTCGCCGCCACGGTGGCCGCCAATCTCGGCATCAACGACAACCCGGCCCGCCGCAATTTTGAAGTATTGCCGGAGATGGTGTACTCTGCCGCCGCCGAGTCTTTCAGCGAAAACTCCAGTTTCGCGGATGGCAAAACGCTGCAATCGCCGCCGGCAGGGACCATTGCCCGCGGCGCGCGCCCGCTCCCTTACGCTGCGACGCCGGAAGACGCCGCCCGCGCGGGGCGCGAGTTGACGGCGCCGGAGGCCAGCGCAGCGGATTTGGCGCGCGGCGCCGAGTTGTACCAGGTGTTCTGCCGCCCCTGCCACGGACCCGGGGGCAAAGGCGACGGCACGGTTGCGATGCGCGGCTTCCCGCCGCCTCCCTCGTTTTTCGCCGAGCGCGCGATGAACCTCGCCGACGGCCAGATGTTCCACATCGTGACCTACGGGCAGAACAACATGCCATCTCACGCCGCGCAGATCGAGCCAGCCGACCGCTGGCGGATCATCGCTCACGTCCGGTCGCTGCAGAAAAATCAGGGAGGCGCACAACAATGATGAGCCAAAACAGGTTCCTGGGGGCGCTGATACTGGCGGGCGTGGTGACGTCCGCGGCGGGTGTGGTTCTTGCGCCCACGCGCGCCTGGACTGCACTGCTCATCGCGGGATACCTGCTTGCGACATTCGGCCTCGCCGGCCTGGTGTTCATCGCCACGCAGTATGCCAGCGGCGCGGGCTGGAGTGTCGCTTTCCGGCGTGTGCCGGAAGCGATGACCGCGATCTTTCCTCCCGGCGCGGCTTTGCTGGCCCTGGTTTTCCTCGCGCATCCCTCTGTCTATGCCTGGACCACTCACGCGCCCCACGGGGCATTCCAGCAATTCTGGCTCAATCGTCCTTTCTTTCTGGCCCGCGCCGCGATCTACATGATCGTCTGGCTCGCCTTTGCAGTTGCGATCGTGCGGACCTCGCGCCAGCAGGACAGCGACGGCAGGGTAGGCCATACCCGCCGCAACGTGCGGCTCTCGGTGGCCTTTCTCGCGGCATTCGCAGTCACCTTTTCACTGGCGAGCTTCGACTGGATCATGTCGCTCGAGCCGCCGTGGACCAGCAATATATTCGCGATCTACAATTTCGCCGGTCTGTTTTCCGGGGGTCTCGCGCTGCTGATTCTGCTGGTGCTGTACGAGCGCCGCTCCGGGCCGTTGCGCGACTTCGTGAATGAAGAGCACCTGCACGACCTCGGCAAACTGTTGTTCGCGTTCTCCACCTTCTGGATGTACATCTGGTTCAGCCAGTACATGCTCATTTGGTACGCGAACATCAGCGAAGAGACCACGTATTACATCGCCCGTCTTCGCAATGCCTGGGCGCCGCTGTTCCTTCTGAACCTGATTCTGAACTGGGTGATTCCGTTTGCGGTGCTGTTGCCGCGCGGAACCAAGCGCAGCCCGCGCGCGCTTGGCAGAGTGGCCGCGGTGGTGCTTGCGGGCCGCGTCCTGGACGTTTACCTGATGGTCGCGCCCCCGCTGCACGGCGCCAACCCGAAGCTCGGCATCTGGGAAATCGGAGCGCTGGAGGGAGCCGCGGGCGCAGCGCTGCTCTTGTACAGAAGAGCGATGAAGCAGGCCGCGCCCGTGCCGCTCAACGATCCTTATCTGGAGGAGAGCCTGCACTACCAGAACGCGTAGCGCCGTCCCTCGCTCTTCGGACCGCCGCTTACGCTTCGAGTTCGAGCTGCTCGCCTTCGGCGATCTCCAGCGGTTGGGCGAAAACGAACACCGCCCGTCCCTGCTCGCGCCGCAGTTCATGGGCCACAGGCTTGCCGCCCAGCCGCGCCGTGGTCTTTGCGCCTGCCGGGATGTTGCGCGCCAGCTCGACGGTTTGGCACGGCAGCTTACCGTACAGCACCGAAAGCCGGAACCGCGTCCTGCCCTGCTGCACGGCCTGGGAGAACGTGCCCCAGCCGGTCCCGGTCGACCAGAACGAACGGAAGTTGGCGGTGTTCACGCGCGGAGCCGCAACAACGCTCTTCTCCGTGCCGTGATAGCGGAATCCGCTCAGCGCCAGGATGCCGGACCAGGAAGCCATCGCCCGCACGTAATGGTGGCCGCACTCCAGCTCGTCCCACGGATTGCGCCGTTCACCGTCGTAGCGCAGCCGCGCGTTGGTGACGATCTCGATGGCTTCCTTCGGCATCCCGTAATACATCATGAGCGCGGCAATCTCGTACTCAAACCCGGTCCAGACCTCGGAGAAATACGGGAACGGAATCCGCGGCCGCGGCGCCTTGCCGTAGTCGCAGAGCAGCAGTCCCGCTTCGTCGTTCAATGCATAGATGCGCTCGATCGACTCGTGGTCTTCGAGGTTGTGCCGGTAGTTGTACTTGTAGATCGACGCCAGCGTCTTGCGTATCTTGGCCGGATCCACAAGCGAGCCGAGCCCTGCCACCATGGCGACGTACTGGCCCACCAGTTGATCCGCCAGGCAGCCTTCCCCAGCCTGAAAGTCGGGATGCAAGGGGTCTTCGGCGCCGCCCTGCGAGCGCAGCGGCTTGGCGATCTTGTCCGGCGGAATGCCCTGGACCTTCTGAATGTAATACTCCCCGTTGAACAGGTTCTCGTCGATCCACTTGCTGCCGCGCGTGAACAGATCGCGGCACGTGCGCGCGAATGCCTCGTCGCCGGTGGCGCGGGCCATCTCTTCGCACGCGCGGAGCCCACCTAGATAATAGATGCCGCACATCGGGTTCGGACCGTAAAACTCGACGTCGAAAGTGTTGTGCTGCACGCCTTCGGCGACACCGTCGCGATCGGCGTCCCAGCCTCCCTCGATCCAGGCGAACTCCATGGCCTTTTTGACTTTCGGCCACATCGAGCGAAGCCAGGCGTCATCGCCCGAGAGCCGCCAGTCGAGGTAAGTGCGGATGATCTGGCCCATGGTGCCGTCGATGGCCGTTATCCCGTGTGAGGTCTGTTTCCCCTCGGGCAACTGAATGCGGATCGGCAGTATGCCGTCCAGCTTCTCGGCGGTTTCAAAGCCCGCTTCGCGCTGCGAGCGCGCCAGGGACGGGAACAGATGTTGTGTGACCGCTTCGTAGTTCCACACGTGGGAGCAGTTGCCGAAGCAGCAGCCGCTGTTGTCGCTCGCGCCTTCGAAGCCGCGGAACCTGCCGTCGGCCGTGCGGAAGCAAACCTGCGTGGCCAGCGTGGAGAGGTTCGCCATAGCGGCTTCCTTCACGGGAGCGGGCAGCGTGGATTCGCGCATCGCCGCCAGGAACTGGCGCATGCGTTTTTCGAGAACGGGAAGGTTGGCCGCGGCGTGTTCGGCGGCTGCCCACGCATCCGCGAAGCGCTGGCAATAATAGTTGCCGATGATCGTATTGTTCTCGCCTTTCGGGGCGGTCCAGCCGCACCATTGCGGCGTGCGGTTCGGAAAATGCCAGGCGAGCAGAAACGTGAAATCCGCCTCCGCGCCCGGTGCAAGCTCCCTGCTCAGGCAGATCGAGCCTACCTGGTTGCGCTGCTCGGCCTCCGGCCCGAGTTGCCCGTCCTGGGTGAAGTCGTCCCAGAACAGCAGCGCGCTCCTCCACCACTTTGCTTCCGGCCAGCCGCGAAGATAGCTCACCTTGCCGTCGCCCGCATCGAGAACGCACAGCGCCATCGATCCGTTCATCGGCGCATCCTTGGCCGCGCCGGGATTGGTCATGAGCAGGCCCTGCAACCCTGCGCCGGTCCGGAATTCGTTGACCCGGCTCCTGGCGGCCCCGCGGGCTCCGGGCCCGCGGTCGGTCCCGACCGGGTTCTCGAGCGAAAAGGCGATCGACACCTTCGCTGTCTGCTTGCCCGGGTTCCTGACCTTGTACCGCAACACGGCAATCGGGAGGCCCGAATCGTCGGCCGCCAGCGGAAAGATCGGCGTGAACGCCTCCAGCGTCACCCTGACGGGCAGTTTGCGGTCGCGGAATGCGACCGTGGCGAGCGGATACTCCCCGGTGAAGGTAGCGCCGTCAAGCCGCGTGAGTCCCGAAACGTTATTGGGGCTCAGGCCGTGAGCGGCATGATAAGGCGGCATCATCCGGGCCTCCAGCACGCGTGCCACGGGCTTCGAGTTCCCCGCCTGAACCCAAATGCTCGGGAACGCGTAGTTGAGCGACCTGCCCTTATCCGGGCGATTAAAGATTTCCCAGTCGCGCAACTGGCCGCGCCCCCCGAGGCTAACCGAACCTGCCGCCACCCCGCCCAGCGGAAAGGCAACCATGGCCAGGTTGCGGCCGGTGAGAACCCTGGGATATTGAACGGTGCGGCGCGGAGCGGCGCCCCGGCTCGCAGCCTGAGGCGCGGCCTCCGCTGTGGTCTGAGCCGCGGGGGCCTGAGAAGCCTGGGCCGGTGCGGCACCTGCTATCAACGCGGCGGTCTTCAGAAAATCACGACGTTTCGTAGCCATCTCGTCCTCGTATAAATTGCAAACTTAAATATCATTTCACAAGAGGAACGCAAGATGGGGCGCCGCGAACCGGATTTTGTGCGAAAGCCTGCTACGAGCGGCCCGTCTCCGATTTCACCGCGTTCAGCAGCGCGTTCATGTAAGCGATGCTGTGTGCCAGCCCCGCGCTGGGACGGTACTCTCCCGTGCCCCCGCCCCTGCTGGTGTCCCTGGTTCCGGGCGAAACGCCGAGCAACGGAATGTGGTCCGGGATCGCGATGCCGTCGAAGCCCACTTCCACCATCGCCTTCATGACCTTGTACATGTCATAGTAGCCGTCGTCCAGCAACGTCTCGACGAAGTGCGGCAACGGAGCGCTCACGTTCCGGAAGTGCACCTTGAAAAGTTTCTTCTGGCTGCCGAAGTACTTGATGGCCTCCACTACATCCTTGCCCATCAGTTCGCCGCCCTCAAGCCAGCAGCCTACGCACAGGCACACTCCAATGTTCGGGCTGTTGGCGATCTCCAGCGCTTTCCGATAGCCTTCAAAACTGCTGAAGATGCACCGCGGGACACCCGCCAGCATAGGCTGCGGCGGATCGTCGGGGTGAATGCCGATGCGCACGCCCGCTTCCTCGGCGACCGGAACCACTTTCTTGATGAAGTAGGTGTAGTTGTCCCAGATCTCTTCTTCCGAATACCTCCGGCCATGGGAAAGCGGTTCGTTGTAAGTGATTCCCGCCCAGACGCCCCGCCGCTCCGGGCTCGCCATGTTGAGCTCCCTGGCCGAATAGCCTCGCGGCATCGTCGCGCGCCCGCTCGACCATATGCCGTTACCCATGTGCGCATACGTCGTATAGGGAATCCCGGCCTTGCCCAGGTAGCGGATATAGTTCAGGTACTCTTCGATCTTTTTATCGCGCCCGGGCAGATTCAGCGTGACTTCCGGCATGTTGTGCAGGCTGCCGCTCGGGCCCACGCCGCTCCCGATGTTGTACACCTTGAAGCCGGCGGCCTCCCACTGCTTGCGGATCTTAATGAAGCCCTCGGCGGTCGCTTCCTCAGGCTGGGCGCTCAGGCTGACCCACGTTATTCCGAGTTGCTTCAAATAACGCATGTGTTCTTCGGTGGTCCGCCCGGAGGCGCTCGTCCCGATCTTCACGCCCGGAGGAAGAGGAGGCAGCTTGGAAGCGCCCGACCGCTGAGCCGCCAGCAGCGCTGCCCCGCCCAGCGCCATTTTCGAAAACTCTCTTCTATTTGTCATCGTTACCATCGCTCCTTGCTACTTCGTTCGCCAGTACGCGCTGTGGCCGGTGCAAATCATCATCCGGGAGATTTCCCGAATGATCCGCCTCAGCTCGAAAATTGTCTACCTCGCCCTGCTGCTGGTACGCCGGTTTGCCGCAGGGCGCGAGTAGAGCCCCATTTGGGCACGTCCCATTTTGCATCAAACGCGGCCTGCATGATACCGGAATCGAGGGCGAGCGGGCGGGCCGCCCGGCCGCTCCGGGTGCGGCGGGTTCAGGCGCAACAAAGCCGCGCAGTGGCGTTGCAATTGCCACCCGGGTGATCAACAGACGTAGACGAGCTGGGAATGACGACCCCTTCGGACAACAACGGGAGAACTGGCGATATCCCCAGCCGGCGCTCAGACCCGCCACAAATTAGAGGATGAGGAAGCGCGATGGGGCGCCGCGCACCGGACTTGGCGCTCCCAAGATTGTTATGAGCGGCCCGTCTCCGACTTGGCCGCGTTCAGCAGGGCGTTCATATAACCGATGCTGTATGCCAGCCCCGCGTTGTTGAAGGCCATCAATTCGCTGGGACGGTATGCTCCCGTGCCGCTCGTGTCTTCCCTGCGCCCGGGCAGGACCCCGAGCGCCGGGACGTGGTCCGGAATCACGAGACCGTCGAAGCCCACTTCCACCAGCGCCTTCATGACCCTGTACATGTCGTAGTAGCCGTCGTCCAGCAGTGTCTCGACAGAGTGCGGCAACGGCGCGCTCACGTTCCGGAGGTGCACCTTGAAAAGCTTTTTCTGACTGGCGAAGTACTTGATGGCCTCCACCACGTCTTTGCCCATCAGCTCGCCGCCCTCAAGCCAGCAGCCTACGCATAGGCACACTCCAATGTTCGGGCTGTTGGCGATCTCCAGCGCTTTCCGGTAGCCTTCAAAACTGCTGAAGATACACCGCGGGACACCCGCCAGCATAGGCTGCGGCGGATCGTCCGGGTGAATGCCTATGCGCACGCCCGCTTCCTCAGCGACCGGAACCACTTTCTTGATGAAGTAGGCGTAGTTGTCCCAGATCTCTTCTTCCGAATACTTGCGGCCATGGGAAAGCGGTTCGGTATAGGTGACTCCGGCCCAGTCGCCCCGAAGCTGCGGGCTGGCCATATTGACCTCTCTGGATTGATAGCCGCGGGGCATCGTCGTCCACCCGCTCGACCATATGCCGTTGCCCATGTGCGCATACGTCGTATAGGGAATCCCGGCCTTGCCCAAGTAGCGGATATAGTTCAGGTACTCTTCGATCTTTTTATCGCGCCCGGGCAGACTCAGCGTGACTTCCGGCATGTTGTGCAGACTGCCGCTCGGGCCCACGCCGCTCCCGATGTTGTACACCTTGAAGCCCGCGGCCTCCCACTGCTTGCGAATCCTGATGAAATCTTCGGCGGTGGCTTCCTCGGGCCGGCCGATCAGGCTGACCCACGTGATCCCGAGTTGCTTCAGGAAAAGCAGGTGCTCCTCGGTGGGCTGCCCGGCGGTCGTCCCGATCTTCACGCCCGGAGGAAGAGGTTGGAGCCTGGAACCGCCCGGCCGCTCAGCCGCCACCAGTGCTTCTCCGCCCAGCGCCATCTTCGAGGACTCTCTTTTATCAGTGCTCGTGACCGTCGCTCCTTGCTACTTCGTTCGCCAGTACGCGCTGTGGCCGATGTAATCATCATCCGGGAGGTTCCCCAGAATGATTCTCCTCAGCTCGAGGATGTCTACCTCGCCCTGCTTCTGGTACAGCAGCTTGCCGCCGGGCGCGAGCAGAACCGTGTAAGGCACGCCGGCCTCCCATTTCGCGTCGAAAGCGGCCTGCATGGCATAGGTGTCCGTCGAGGCGAACTGCAAATTCCTTCCCGACGAATGCAGTTTTTCCAAAACCTTCTGCACCCCGGCGCGCTCGTCAGGCAGATTCGTGGAAACGGTGACGAAATCGAAGTCGCGCCCGCGGTACATGCGGTGGGTCGTGATCAGGTCCGGAAGCTCGCTGATGCATGGACCGCACCACGTCGCCCAGAAGTTCACCAGAAGAAGTTTGCCGGTGGGATTCGAGCGCAGCTTCTTCAATTCCTCCGCGCCAGCCATCTCCAGGACCACCGGCTCGGCCTCGATCTTCTTCAGCTCCTGCTCCCTGGACGCCTGCTTCGACTTCCACTTGGTTGAACAACCGAAGACCCCGGTGTGCTCCACCGGAACGGGCCGGCCCTCCAGCAGTGCGTCAATGGCGTTTCGCGCGTCCCGGACCTTCACCAGCGATTCGCGCTGGCTGTTATCCACGCGGCCCTCGTAGCGCAGCTTGCGCTCCCGGTCGAAGATGAACACGTGCGGGGTTGCCTTCGGGCCGTAGGCCCGCGCGACGGACTGCGTCTCGCCGTCGTACAGGTAAGGGAAATTGAATTTCCGGTAGGCCGCCCGGATCTTCATGTCCTCCAGGCTATCACTCACGTCGGTGTATCCCAGCTCGTTCAGCCGGACCGCCGCCGGATCGTTTGGCGAGATCGCAACCAACGCCACGCCTTTTCCGCGGTAGTCGGCGGCAATCTGCTTGATGCGGTTCTCGTACAGTTGGGCGGTCGGGCAGTGGTTGCAGGTGAACACGATCACAAGCACCGGATATGAGGAATAGTCGCTCAGACGGTGGATCTTGCCATCGACACCAGGCAGCGCGAAATCGGGAGCGGGCGAGCCTATGGCCAGCGTGGGTGGCTCATCGGCGGCAGCAAAAAGGGAAGCTGCGGTAAGAACGAGTGCCAGCAAGGTCGGCATGACGGGAACCCTCCTCCCGAAAAGTGTACATCGTACAGCCCGGCTCGCATAGCCCGCCAGCGGGGTAAACACTTGCAGCGGCAGCCCGTCCGCGGCGCTCGACGGCGCCAGTCGTTCGTCAAATGACATCGGCAGTTGACGAAGACTCTCCCGGTTTCGCGCCGGGATCTCCGAAGTCTGCTGCCGCCGTTCCGAATCCGCGGCCCTAAAGTCCTGAATTCAGGCGAGGTTAGCTGCCGGCCGTTCGGCAGGTTTCAGGCGCATCGTAACCGCACAGTGGCACTGCGGTTGCCATCCGGCGGATTAACAGAAGTAAACGAGGTGGGAATGACGACTCCTTCTAACAACAACGGGAGAATTGGCATCAGAGAAGGCGGTACGTCCGGCGCTCAGGCCCGCCACATATTAGAGGATATTCTTGCGCGCAAATCAGTCAGGCGCTTGCTTGCCCTGGCGACGCGTATGGACAGCACCGGAAAGTGCTTTTTCGAGCGGGTGTGCGAGAACTACAACAACGGTGCTCTCTCGGGCTTTGCGCGATGGAAGTGGCGCATCCCCGAACTCTTGATCGATTACGCGCTGAAGCGGGCGAAGCTCGACCGGGAATTCATGACCGAAAAGCTTTTCCACCACCGGCCTACGGTCCGCGCACTCGCGCTGGCGGGCCGCAGCGTCGCCCGGTACGGCCTGTCGGCGCCCCAAAGGTTCGTCGCGCCGCTGATGATCGTCTGGAACATCACTCAGGCCTGCAATCTGCGCTGCAAACACTGCTACCAGAGCGCGGGCACGCGGCCGGCGCGGGATGAATTGACGCTGGAGGAGAAACTGGCGGCCGTTGACCAGATGGCTGCCAACGGCGTGCCCTTCCTGGCAATCGCGGGCGGCGAGCCCCTGATGTGCGACGATCTGTGGCCGGTCCTCGAGCGCGCCAGGCAGCACGGCATCCACGTCACGATCGCCACCAACGGCACCCTCCTGACGAAAGAGAACGCGGTGCGCCTCATCGAGGCGGGAGTGAAGTACGTGGAAGTCAGCGTGGATAGCACCGACACCAAAGAGCACGACACCCTGCGCGGTGTGCCCGGCGCCTGGGAGCGGTCCATCGAGGGAATCCGAAATTCCGTGGCCGCGGGCATGCGGACGGGGTTCGCCACCTGTTTCACCAACCGCAACGTCGAAACCGTCGACGAGGTGGTGGAGCTGGCGATCTCGCTGGGCTGCCGCACCTTCTCGCATTTCAACTTCATCCCCACGGGACGCGGCAAGCAGATCGTCGATGCCGATCTGACGCCGGAACAGCGCGAATGGCTGATGCGAAGACTCGTCAAGCATCTTCAGGACGGCAGGATTAACGTCATCTCCACCGCGCCGCAGTTCGGGCGCGCCTGCGTCGCTTACGCGCCTCCGGACGGGTTGTTTGCGACCGGGCATGCTGGCTCCGGAAGAGGCCCCAAGACGATGGTGCTCTCTCGCTACATCGGCGGTTGTGGCGCGGGCCGCTGTTATTGTGCGCTTCAGCCGAACGGAGACATAACCCCCTGCGTCTATATTTCCAGCGTGAAGATCGGCAATTTGAGGGTTAAGCCGCTGGCCGAAATCTGGGACTGCGCCCTTTTTGCCAAGCTTTCGCACCGCGATGGTTATCGTCAGCACTGTGGGATCTGCAAAGACCGCGCGTACTGCGGCGGGTGCCGCGCCCGGGCGTACGCCTACACGGACGATATGTTAGGTGGCGATCCCGGCTGCGCGAAGAACCAGAAGCTATGGGACGAACTCGTTGCCGCCAACCGGAATGTGGTTGGCTGCGGCACATGCCATCGGCAGATGCCGAATCGTCAGACGGCGTGACGGAGCAGACGACCCAAATAGATTCATTTTGATGGGAATGCGATATGGGCATCGAGTTGCCCGCAAATCTGAGTTGAACAACAGATCCCGAATGGCAGGCTTTAGAGCAACAATCAAACTGACCCTTTCAAACTCACCGGCTTTCCAAAGCCCGGTGCGTCGATTCAATTCCCGATCCGGAGTGCAATCGAGGGGCGGCTGATTTCGATCCTGGAATCGCCACATTAGCCGTGGTTAACGCCGGCGGGTTCCAACTCGCCCAGGCGCGGATTCTTGGAGTGTGAAGAGGAATTCTTTCTATGACATTCATCAAATCGGCGAAGGACGTTTTCGCTGCCGTTGTGGTTGTGGCGGCACTCAGTGGGGTTGGCTGTAAACGAACCGAAAATGCCGCACCTCCGGCATTCATTCCCGAAGTTGCGACCGTAACGGTCACTCCCGAGCGAGCCGTGCTGACCACCGAGCTGCCCGGCCGGACATCGGCCTACCTCGTCGCGGAGATCCGCCCTCAGGTAAGCGGCGTCATCCAGAGCCGCCTGTTTGAGGAAGGTTCCAACGTTAAGAAGGGCGATTTGCTGTACCAGATCGATCCCGCTCCTTTTGAGGCCGCGCTGAATCAAGCAAAGGCCGCTCTCGCCACGGCGGAGGCGGAACTAGTCACGGCGGAGGCGAATCTTCCAGCCATCCGGTCCCGCGCGCAGCGCTTGAAGGAGCTCGTAGCCATCAACGCCGTCTCGCAACAGGACTACGACGATGCCGTCGCGGCGTTGAGGCAGGCGGAGGCGAACCTGGCGGCGCGACGGGCAGCGGTCGAGGTCAGCCGCGCGGCCGTCGAGACCGCGAAGGTGAACCTTTCCTATACACCGATCCGGTCGCCGATCACCGGGCGCATCGGAATATCCACCGTCACCGTCGGCGCGATGGCGACCGCCTACCAGGCCACTCCCCTGGCGGTCGTGCAGCAGTTGGACCCCATTTATGTGGACGTGGTCCAGTCCAGCGCGGAGTTGCTGCGCCTGCGGCAGCGCCTGGAGCACGGATATTTGAAGCAGAACGGCCGCGTTCAGAACAAAGTGAAGCTGATCCTTGAGGACAAGACAACCTATCCCCACGAAGGCACCCTGCAGACCCGCGACGTCACCGTGGACCCCACCACGGGCACCGTCACTCTCCGTATGCTCTTTCCCAACCCCAACCACGTTCTTCTCCCCGGAATGTTTGTGCGGGCCATCGTGCAGGAGGGCGTAAGCGAACAGGCCATTTTGGTTCCCCAGCAAGGCGTAACGCGCAACGTCAAGGGGCTTCCCGTCGCATGGGTCGTGAACAGCGAGAACAAGGTTGAAGAACGGGTTCTCGAACTGGACCGCGCCATCGGGGACAAATGGTTAGTAACCAGCGGTCTCAACCCAGGCGACCGGCTGATCGTGGAAGGGATGCAGAAGGTGCGCCCGGGCGTCCCGGTAAAGGCGGTCCCCTTTGAAGTTGCTTCGGCCGGCGCTTTCGCGCCGGGCCAAGGGCAACAACAAACGGAAGGGAGAAACTAGATGCTCTCCAGGTTTTTCCTTGACCGCCCGGTCTTCGCTTGGGTCATCGCCATATCGATGATGGTGGGAGGCGGGCTGGCGATCTATAACCTGCCGGTCGCCCAGTATCCTTCCATCGCCCCGCCGTCCATCACCGTCGTGGCGGTCTATCCCGGCGCGTCGGCGCAGACCGTGGAAGACAGCGTAATCCAGATCATCGAGCAAAAAATGACCGGTCTGGACCGCATGCTCTATATGAGTTCGACCGCCGATTCCTCCGGCTCCGGGAGAATTGAACTCACCTTTTCTCCGGAGGTCGATCCGGACATCGCCTGGTCCAAGGTGCAGAACAAGCTCCAGCTTGCGATGCCGATTTTGCCCGAGGTGGTGCAGCGGCAAGGCGTGATGGTCATGAAGTCCACGCGCAACTACCTGATGATTGTCGGCCTGACCACCACCGAAGATTCCAATCTGACTCAAGACGATCTGACCGACTACGCCGCCTCGCAGATTCAGCCCTCCCTGGCACGCGTACCCGGCGTCGGCGAGGTGGAGGCCTTCGGTTCGCAATACTCGATGCGGATCTGGCTCGATCCGGACAAGCTCACCCAGTACAACATGACGATCGCCGACGTGATTTCCGCCGTGCGCGCCTACAACGTGCAGGTCTCCGCCGGGCAGTTCGGCGGACAGCCGGCGGTGCCGGGCCAGCGGCTCAATGCCTCGATCGTCGTTCAAACGCTGTTGAAAACGCCCGAGGAGTTCGGCGCCATCCCCCTCCGGTACGGCGCCGATGGATCGGTTGTCCGGGTCCGGGATGTGGCGCGAACCGAATTGGCAGCCGAGTTTTCCGATGTGAGGAGCACCTACAACGGAAGGCCGGCGGCCGGTCTCGCCGTCCGCCAGGTGCCGGGCGCTAACGCGCTGGAAACCGCGGATGCGGTGAAACAGAAAATGGAGGACCTGGCGAGGTTTTTCCCGCCGGGCATGAAGGTTGTCTACCCCTACGACACCACGCCGTTCATTAGGGTTGCCATCGAAGAAGTGGTCAGAACCCTGATTGAAGCCATCATCCTGGTGTTCCTGATCATATTCCTGTTCCTCGGCGATTTGCGGGCAACACTGGTGCCGACCATCGCCGTGCCGGTGGTCATTCTGGGCACCTTCGGCGTGCTTGGCCTTGCCGGATACTCGGTCAACATGCTGACCATGTTCGCGATGGTGCTGGCGATCGGCCTCCTGGTGGACGATGCGATCGTCGTGGTGGAAAACGTGGAACGCGTGATGAGCCAGGAGGGGCTGTCTCCGCGCGAGGCCACGCGGAAGTCCATGGATGAAATCACCAGCGCCCTGATCGGCATTGGTTTCGTCCTGTCGGCTGTCTTTGCTCCCATGATGTTCTTCCCCGGTTCGACAGGCATCATATACCGGCAGTTCTCGGTCACCATCATCGCCGCGATGCTGTTGTCGGTCCTCGTCGCCCTGATCCTGACGCCGGTGCTCTGCGCGTCGCTGCTCAGGCCCGTGGCGAAGGGGCACGAGGCCGCCGATACCGGATTCCGCCCGTTGCGCCCCTTCTTCCAGGCCTTTAACCGCGCGTTTTTCTATCTGCGGGACCGCTATCAGTGGACCGTGAAATGGATTCTTTGGGCGAAGGCCCCTTCATTTGCCGCCTTCGCTCTCATCGTGGCTTTGACGGGCTACTTGCTTGTCCGGATGCCAACGGCCTACCTCCCCGATGAGGACCAGGGATCCCTCATGGTGATGGTGCAGTTGCCCCCGGGCTCGACTTTGGAACAGACCAATGCCGTGCTGGACACCGTGCGGCATCACTTTCTCGTCGAGCAGGCTGACGCGGTGGAATCCTGCATGACGATGGCCGGCTTCAGCATGGCTGGCCGTGGTCAGAACCAGGCGATGGCGTTCGTCATGCTGAGGGATTGGGAACTGCGGAACCGGCCCGAACTGCGGGTCTGGGCGGTGGCCCAAAAAGCAATGATGAGGTTCGCGGGCCTGCGAAACGCCCTCGTGTTTGCCTTCCCGCCCCCCGCCATTGCGGAACTCGGAACGGCAACCGGCTTCGATCTCATGCTCCAGGACCGTGGAGGGCTGGGCCACGAGGCTCTCATGAATGCCAAGAACCAGCTTCTCGCCATGGCCGCGAAGGATCCGAGACTGACGGCGGTTCGCTTCAACGGCTTGGACGACGTTCCGGAATTCCGCAGTGATGTGGATTGGGAGAAGGCGGGCGTCTGGGGGGTGCCGATCACTACGATCCACAACACGATTTCAGCCGCATTCGGCAGCGCCTACGTCAACGATTTCATCCAGGGCGGGCGCGTCAAGCGGGTGTACGTGCAGGCGGACGCCCCGTACCGGATGCTTCCGAGCGATCTGGACCGGCTGTATGTCCGCAACAACGAGGGGAAGATGGTGCCCATTTCCGGCCTTGCCTCGGGCCGCTGGGTCTACGCCGCCCCGAGCCTCAAAAGGTACAACGCTTTCCCCGCTGTCAATATCCAAGGGCAGGCTGCTCCCGGCAGGAGCTCCGGAGAAGCCATGCAGGCCATGGAGGAACTCATCGAAAAACTGCCCCAGGGGATCGGTCATGAATGGACCGGGGTTTCCTACCAGGAGCGCATGGCCTCGGCGCAAACTGGGCTTCTCTACTCGTTCTCCATCCTGGTGGTTTTCCTCGTGCTGGCGGCGCTCTACGAGAGCTGGACCGTCCCTATCTCGGTCATGCTGGCCTTGCCCCTCGGAGTCATTGGCGGCGTGCTGGCCTCCATCTGGCGAGGGCTGCCGAACGACGTCTATTTCCAGATCGGCTTGCTCACGGTGCTGGGATTGACCACCAAGAACGCCATCCTGATTGTTCAGTTTGCCAAGATGCGCGTGGAGGAGGGGCAGGACTTGATTCCGGCCACGCTCGAAGCGGCCAGGCTCCGGCTCCGCCCCATCGTGATGACGTCGCTGGCCTTCGGTTTCGGAGTCTTGCCGTTAGCTCTGGCCAGCGGAGCGGGCGCCGGCGCTCAGAAGGCCATCGGCACCTGCGTCCTCGGCGGCATGATCACCGCAACGTTCCTGGCGATCTTCTTCATACCGCTGTTCTACGTGGTGATCGTGAAGCTGTTTTCCCGGAAGAAAGACCGGGGGCCGTCCGCTCCGGGCGAGACGATGTCGGCGGAGGCGCACTGACATGTATCAAAAACTTGTTGTTTTGGCGATTGCAGCTAGCCTGACCGGGTGTATGCGCCGGGAAGCCTACCAGCGCCCCGCGCCGCCCATTCCCAACGCCTGGCCGGAGAGCGCTGCCGGCGAGGCCGGCGACCCCGATGCGCCTCAGGCCGCCAACCTGGAATGGAAAGAGTTCTTCACCGATCCGCGGCTTCAGTCCGTGATCGAGATGGCTCTGAGGAACAACCGGGACCTGCGAGCGGCCGCTCTCAACGTCGAGCGGGTCTACTCCATGTACCGTATCCAGCGGGCCAGGCAGTACCCGACGGTGGACCTGGCGGCCGGCGGAGAAGTATACCGGCTTCCGGAAAAGATGTCTTCCGGTGGCGAGGCCGAACTCGTGGGTCAGATGACGACGGGCCTGACTTCCACGGCGTGGGAGATCGACCTGTTCGGACGCATCCGCAACTTGAAAACCGCGGCGCTGGAACAGTACCTCGCCACTGAGCACGCACGCTCCGCGGCGCAGATCTCGCTGGTGGCCGCCGTCGCCAACACCTATCTCGCTCTGGCCGCCGACCGGGAAAGCTTGCGTTTGGCGGAGGAGACTTATAAAACGCAACAAGCTCTTTACGAACTGATCCGGCACACGCGGGAGGCAGGCATGGCCTCCGACCTGGAAGTCCGCCAGGCACAGAGCCAGGTCGAGGCCGCCCGCGTCGACATCGCGCGGTACAGCGGCCAGGTTGCCTTGGGCGAAAACGCACTCAACCTTTTGGTGGGCGCGCCTGTTCCACGGGACCTGCTGCCTGAGGACCTGGAGACCGATCATCCGCTCCGGGATCTCAACCCTGGAGTGCCCTCCGAGGTGTTGCTCCGGCGTCCCGACATTCTGGCGGCGGAGCACCAGTTGAAAGCAGCTTACGCCAATATCGGCGCCGCCCGCGCCGCGTTTTTCCCGAGGATCGCCCTGACCACCGGAGCCGGCTTCGTCAGCAGCGATCTGGCCGACTTGTTCCGGATCGGGACCAGGACATGGAATTTCGCGCCCAACCTGCTGGCGCCGATTTTCGATGCCGGCAGCCGCAAGGCCAGCCTCAAGGTGGCCCAGGTGGAGCGGGATCTCGCCGTCGCCGAGTATGAAAAGGCGATCCAAACGGCTTTCCGCGAGGTCAGCGACTCCCTCACCCTGCGGACCAAGCTGCTGGAACAGCAAAGGGCCCAGCAGGATCTGGTGAGCACCCTGGAGGAAACCTACCGGCTCTCGGAAGCCCGTTACAAGGCGGGTATCGACAGTTACCTGAGCGTTCTTGTGGCACAGCGTTCGCTGTACAGCGCCCGGCAGGTGCTCGTGAGCCTCCGTCTGGCCCGCTTGGGCAATCTCGTGACCTTATACAAGGTTCTAGGCGGGGGCGCCTGACGGACCTGGCGGGCTGACAACGGCACTTTCGGCGAATGCCCAATGGCAATTGCCGACATAAGGAGGCCTAAATTGTTATGATCAGAACTGTGAGCGCGTCGCAAAGCAGTATCAACGAAGCTGTCCTGGAACTTGCGCGCTCCATAGCGGGACATAACGATTTGCAAAGCCTGCTGTCGGGCGTGGCAACGTCGCTCCGCAAGGTGGTCAATTTCGAGTACCTGGCGCTCACGCTTCATCAACCCCAAGGCAACCGCATGCAGTCCTACGTGCTCAGCAGCACGTCGGGATCGGTAAAGACGCACGCAATGGCCACGCTGCCCGTGGCTGAAGATCCGAGCGGCGAGGTCTGGAGCACCCAGCAGCCGCTGGTCATTCCATCGCTCGCAAAAGAGAGCCGCTGGCCGCAATTGGTAAAGATCATGTTGGGGGCCGGGGTGCGGTCGATTGCGCTGATACCACTGACGGCCGGCGAAAACCGCCTGGGAACTCTGGGGTTCGGCTGCCTGACTCCGTTCGAGCCGAGTCCCGCCGAGCTGGAATTCCTGGAGCGCGTGGCCAGCGAGTTTGCCGTCGCCGTCGACGCTCACCTGGCCAAGCAGGCGGCGATCCGCGAGCGCGACCGGCTTCGGGTGCTGTTTGATATCACCAACGCGCTCGTTTCCAAGTTGTCGATCGACGAACTCTTCCCCGCCATCTCCGAGCAGCTTTCGCGGGTGGTCAAGTACGACGTCGCCGCCCTCCTGCTGAAGAATGAAGCCACGGGGCGCCTGGACGTGTACGCGCTGCACTTCACCGGACCGAATCTGTTTCAGCCGGACCCGGATGGCGAGGCCTCGATCGATCCGGAGGGCAGACCTTCGGCCGAAGCGATTGCCACAGGCCGGCCGGTGGTCGTCAGCATGGACGATCTGGTCCGCTATCCCGCCGTGGACCGCAAGCGGGTCGAAGCGGCGGGAGCCAGATCAGGCTGCTCGATCCCGCTGCTGACCCCCAATCGCACCCTGGGCACGCTGGAGCTCGCACGGACCAGCGACGAGCCGTGGACCGAAGACGATGTCGACTTCCTGGTGCAGGTGGCGCGCCAGATCGCCATCGCGGTCGAGAATTCCCTTGCCTACCGCGAGCTCGCCGAAATCAAAGAGCGCCTCGCCACCGAAAAACTCTATCTCGAGGACGAAATCCGGTTCGACCAGAACATCGGAAACATGGTGGGCGAGGGGCCCGCGTTTCAGGCGATGTTGAAGAGCATCCAGATCGTGGCGCCGACCGATGCCACGGTGCTGATCCTCGGAGAGACAGGGACGGGGAAGGAGCTGGTCGCCCGCGCCATCCACGAACTGAGCCCGCGCAAGAATGGCAGTTTCGTCAAGGTGAACTGCGCCGCGATTCCCGCCAGCTTGCTGGAAAGCGAGCTGTTCGGGCACGAGAAAGGCGCCTTCACGGGAGCGCTAAACCAGAAAATCGGACGCTTCGAGCTCGCGCATAAGGGCACGTTGTTTTTGGATGAAATCGGGGAGATGCCCCTCGAATTGCAGCCCAAGCTCCTCCGTGCGATTCAGGACCAGGAATTCGAGCGCGTGGGCGGCACCCGCACGATCCGCACGGATGTCCGTTTCATTGTCGCGACAAACCGCGATCTGAAGGCGATGGTGGAGGAGAACAGATTCCGGGCCGACCTCTACTACCGCCTCCACGTCTTCCCGCTGACCGTACCGCCCCTGCGCGAGCGCCGCGAGGACATCCCGCTGCTGACACGCTACTTCGTGCAGAAATATGCGCAGCGCATGAACCGCAAGATCGATACGATCCCCGCGGCTGCGCTGGAGGCACTGAGCCGCTACGACTGGCCGGGCAACATCCGCGAGTTGCAGAACGTCATCGAGCGGTCCGTCATCCTGACGAGTGGAAACGTGCTGAAGGTAGCGATGCCGGAGATTATGGGCAAAGCGGGGTCTCTTGCGCCGGCCAGCCGTCCTCTGGCGCCGGATCAGGCCGCGGAACGCGAAAAAATCCTGCGTGTTCTGAAAGAAACCAAGGGCGTGGTCGGGGGGCCGAATGGAGCGGCAGCGCGGCTCGGCCTCAAGCGAACCACGCTGCAGTCGCGCATGCGGAAATACCAGATCACGCGGCAGTACCACTAAGAAGCGGTCGCCGTGCTCTGTCCGCCGTGAGGCTCCGCGTCAAGCGCGGCGAGAACCTGCGCGGCGTGCCCCTTTGCCTTCACCTTCGGGAAAATCTTTGCGATCCTGCCGTCCTCGGCGATCAAGAACGTGGTGCGCTCGATCCCCATCGTCTTCTTGCCGTACATGTTCTTCTCCTTCCAGACGCCGTAGGCTTCCGCCGCGGACTTGTCTACGTCGCAGAGGAGAGTGAACGGCAAGTCGTGATTGGCCTTGAACTTCTGCTGGGCGGCCGGACGGTCCGGCGAAACGCCGATGATGACCGCGTTGCGGCGTTCGAACTCGGCGGAGGCGTCCCGGAACTCGCACGCCTCGGTGGTGCATCCCGGCGTGCTCGCCCGCGGGTAGAAGTACAGCACCACCTTCTTGCCGCGCAAACTGGAAAGACGGAAAGTGTCGCCCCGGTCGGTCGCGAGCTCGATATCCGGGGCCAGGTCGCCCTCTCTCATTCGACGTTCACCTTGGTTCCCTGCTGTCCGGCGCCGGACAGGTATGCGATGCGGTCGTCGATCAAGCTGCGAACAGCCTTGAGAAGCTCGATCCGGGAGTTGCGCAGGTGCATGCGCGCGGTGCTGGAACGAGGCAGGAACATCTCCCGCACGCGGTCCAGCGCTTCCCGGCAAAGGCAGCGCTCATAGACTGGTCCGCCCTCGCGTTGTTGATTTGCCTGATGCTCGTTCATACTTCCATCTCCTTCATCTCGACGGTGAGGATGCGGTGTTCGAGCCTGGCGCGGCTAGGCACCAGGGCAGCCATCGATGTGGGCAGCCCGATATGGCGCCGGAAAGTGCCGATCTCGACCACAAGCTCATCCCCTTTCTTGAACAGCCCCACTTCGCCCTTGGTGGCGAAAGGCAGCAACACACGGACCTCGTAGTAACCGTTCTGCTTGCCGAACGTGTACGGCCTCTCCGTCCGGGTGACGGCCGCCGGATCTTCCCCCTCAGCATACAGCACCCTGGCCAGTTCCTCCAGCCTTTCCCGGCCGAGCACTTCGTGGGTGAACAGCGGCACGCGCTTGGTTGGCACCGGGGCGAAGTAGTCCTCAATCTCCCGGAGCACACGTTCCTGGGAGACCCGCCATTCGTTGAACCACGCGTCGGAAACTTCACGCGGAAGCACGCGGTTGACCACCACGGTATCCACGGTCAGCCCGTGCAGCGAGAAGTAAACGAATGCCCGCTGCGTTTCGCGCAGCACCATTTTTTCGGGGTTCGTAACCAGCCGCACGCTGGTGATGTGCGGGTCTTCCATCAGCTCGTCCACGCCCTCGAGTTTTTCGAACAGGTCGCGGATGTTGACGAAATAGCTGTCCGCCGGCAGTTCGAACGGCGCTACGCGGTTGGCAATCGGCCTCACGGCCTTCAGCAGGCTGCGCTGGAACGGAAAGATATGTTTCATGTACCAGTCCAGCGTGGTGGGCATGCTGATGAAGCGCATGGATTCGGCAGTGGGCGCCGCGTCGAGCACGATCACGTCGTAGCGCCCTTCGCGCCGGTACTGATTGATGTACATCATGGCGCTGAGCTCTTCCATGCCGGGGAGAATGGCCAGCTCTTCCGCCTGCACGCCGCTGATTCCCGTGGTGCGCAACACCGAGATGACGTAGGACGAGATTTCCTGCCAGTGGCGCTTGATCTCCTTCTGGATGTTCAGTTCCTGGATGGACAGCCGCTCGTTGATGGGAAGCGGGTCGGAAGTCTTGGAGTGAAACAGATCGGTCTCGAGATCGAAGGAATCGGCGAGGCTATGCGCCGGGTCGATACTCATGACCAACGTGCGGTAGCCCAGTTGTGAAAGGCGCACCCCGGTGGCAGCGGCGAGACTGGTTTTCCCCACGCCCCCCTTGCCGCTGAACAACAAAACCCTCATATCCTCCATTGTGTCAAAAAAGGTCACTGCCGAAAATCCACCCCTGCCCGTGTGTGGTGGGCACCCTTGCCCGCGTGTGTGGTGGGAACGCCCCTTTCCGCGCGCCGCGGCCTGTTCACCGTGCCCTAAAATGAAAGCAGCGTCAGAGGGGGGAAGCTATGGTGTTGGCCGTGTTTCTGCTCGCCGCATCTATATCTTACGATGCGCCCACGGATCGCAAGCCGAGACCCAAACCGCCGCTGCCGGCGTTGCAAGGCGCGAACACGGTGATCAAGGACCCCACCTTTGGAAACCGCATCCTGCGCGTCACCGACAACCACACGTTTCCCGCCTATCCCGACGGCGTGTGCACCACCGCCGCCGCTTCGCTTCAGAACACGTGGAATGCCGACAGCACGCGGTTCACCGTGATATGCAGCAGCGTGGTGTTTCCGTTTGAATTCGATCCCAAGACCTTTCGCGTGAAGCGGATGGGCAGCCGCTCGAACCGTCAGGGCGGCCTCTACCTCGATCTCAAAGCCTCGCCCGCGTTCAGCTTCACCGATCCCGACCTGATCTACGGCATCGGCGCCGGCATGGACGGCGACAACACGAACAAACTTCTCGAGTACAACTTCCGCACGAAAAAATACCGCACGCTGGTGGACCTGGAAAAACTGGTTCCCAACTACGAGGGCGGCGCGGGCGCGGTTACAGTGGCCGCTAACGAGCGCATCTCGGTAATCTTCGGCGGAATGCAGGACACCTACCGTTACGTGCTGTTCTTCGATAAACAGACGGGCAGCAAGCGCATTCTCGACACGCGGGCGGCCGCGATCGACGGCAAGCCGGCGGGCTTTTCTATGAACTGGGGGATTCACCTTGCCAACATCGATAAGAGCGGCCGCTACATCATCATCAGCAAAGGTGAGGGCGGACGGCAGCCGAACCTTGTAGTCTGGGACACCGAAACAGACAAGTTCGCTGAAGTGGCGCCCAAAGGCACCGGGCATTATTCCACCGGCTACGGCATGCTGGTCAACGGCAACGGCTGGTGGCCGTCGTGGGCGATGTGGCTGCTCCGCCCGCTCGACCCGGACCGCATCGGCACGTTTGAAAAGCTGATCGATCCGATGCTCGGGGAGGATTACGGCGGGCGCGAGGAACACTCCTCGTGGAACAACGCACGGCCGGATGCGGCGGCGCCCGTTCTCGTCAGCATCGCGCGCCATGCGGACGCCAAGAATCCGCTCCAGCCGTGGGACGACGAGATCGTGGCCATCAGCACCGATCCGAAACGCCCTACCGTGTGGCGGTTCGCTCATCATCGCAGCCGTTACAACGGTTACTTTTGGGACGACCCGCGCGGCAACGTCAGTCCGGATGGCCGCTATTTCCTGTTTACTTCGAATTGGGAAAACACGCTGGGAACATCTCCCGACAACAGGCCCCGCCAGGACGTTTTCCTGCTGGAGTTGCCTCTGGCCGGCGCGCCATGAGATTCTGAATATCGTCGTTCAGAGGGGTTGATGGCCAGGCTATTCGCGGGAACCTCGGGCTTTGCTTATCCTCAGTGGAAGCCGCGCTTCTACCCCGAGGACCTGCCGCAGAAGAAGTTTCTTGAATACTATTCCAGCCGCCTGAACTGCGTCGAAATCAACTACACGTTCCGGCGTCTGCCCGCGGCTGCGACGCTGGAAAGCTGGGTGACCGTGACGCCGCCGGACTTCCTGTTCGCGCTGAAAGCGCACATGCGCCTCACGCACGTGCTGAGACTGCGCAACGCCGAAGAATTCACCCAGTTATTCTTCCGCGCCATCGATCCGCTACGTTCGGCGCGCAGGCTCGGTCCCGTGCTGTTCCAGTTGCCGCCGCAGTTCCGCTGCGATACCGCGGTGCTCGCCGAGTTCCTGCCGCTATTGCCGAGCGACATCCGCTGCGCGTTCGAATTCCGGCACGAATCCTGGCTGAACGATGCGATCTACAAGCTGCTCGAAAAGCACAACGCGTGTCTTTGCCTGGCGGAATCGGAAGAGCTTGAAGTGCCGAAGGTGATCACGGCCGATTTCGTGTATTTCAGGCTGCGCAAGCCGGAGTATACGCCCGCCGACCTCAGAGAAATCGCCGCGCGCACAAAGACTTTACTGGAGCAGGGCAAAGACCTTTTTGTCTTCTTCAAGCACGAGGACACGCCGGAAGGCGCCTTGTACGCGGAACAACTGCTGGCGGGAAGGGCTCATGCCCCGTAGGCCGCGGCCAACTGTTTGCGGATGAAGGCGACGTCGCGCGCCATGGCGGCGAGCTCATCGTCAGCGTGATACTCCACGTGAAGCGAGAGCGGACCGGCGAACCTGGCAGAGGCGAGAGCCGCAAACACCTTCGGCCAGTTCACCATTCCCTCACCCATCGGGCACCACTGCACGATCCACTTTCCATCCTTTTTCGCCCAGTAGAAATCTTTGAGCGCGACCATCTTCAAGCGCGGCATGACGAGGTTGAGCGACACCTGCCAGCCCGCTAAACCGCCCTCGATGGTCGCGTGGCACGGGTCGAGATAGTAACCGATCCATTTCGGATCCATGCCGCGGATGAGTTCACGGATATCCCAAACCGCCTCGCCGACGTAGTCGCCGGAATGGTTGTGCACTCCCGCCTGGATCCCGTATTCCTGGGCGAGCGCCGCCAGCCCGGCGAGTCTCCGCCTGGTTTCCTCCAGGACGGTCTCCACATCGCGCCCGCGGTAGTAATAGTAACCCGGCTTGAAGTACGGCACTTTCAAGCGCGCGGCGGTGGCGAGAATCGGCCGGGCGGTGGGATGTGAGGCGTCCACGAGTTCCGTGGTGATCATCGGCACCGACAGGCCGTGCGAGCGGATGGCTTCGACAGCACGAGGCATATCCTGGGCCGCTCGCTCCGGCAGCACGTGCGCCTTCGTGCGCACCGTGAGGTCGACTCCGTCGAACCCCAGTTGCCGCGCCGTTTTTCCCAGCTCGTCGTAATTGAGATTCGCCAGGTGCTTCGAAAAGATACAAAGCGCCGGCTTTGCCTGCGCGGCGATGGCGGCGGAAGCTGCCGCCGCCGTGATGAACTCTCTTCTGGTAACCTGCATCGCCTCTACGCTCCCGCGGTATGTCAATTATCCTACCCCCGCCCGTATTGCTCCGGAGGTGACTCAGTGCTCCAATGAAGTCAGGGGTGGGGATGAGGGTTCAGGCGCTAACCGCGGTGCTGGCGGCCGAACTGGTCCTGCTTGCCAGTATCGGAGGATGCGGGCGCCGGACCACCCCGCCGGCAACGCCTCTTACCCCGACGGTGTTTCAGCCGCTCCGCCAAGAACTTAATAAGTCCTACGCCGAGTTGTTCCGCATCGCGCCTACCCTGGAGTACAGCCAGGCCCAGATAGACTCCATGCGGGAATATCTGAAGCAGGCGGAAGACTTCTGTATCGGCCGCGTTGACGACCGCGCCGATCAATATGAAAAGCAGTTGGCCGCCTATCAGGAGAAGTTGCGCGAGCCCGCGACCAACGGCGGCCGCCACAACCTCCACTGCGAAATCCAGAACACCCGCGCCATGATGAACCAGGCGAAGGTGCTTGCCCAGACCGCGATCCCCGTGAGCTACGAGAACCGCAAAGCCAAGCTCGATCTCATCCAGAACTGGCCTACCGATCTCAAGACCATTAAACAGCAGATCGCCTCGGGCGCTTACCGCGACCGCAGGTGGGGAAACGTCGAGGATATCGGGTTCCGCGAAGTGGCCTCTGGCCAGGAGGACGACATCAAGACGGGCCAGGACGCCATCCGCGACATGAAGGCGGCCGGCCTGATGCCGAGGGCAATCGAAGATCCCGAGGTGGTGAATTATGTGAGGAACCTGGGCGCCCGCATCGCCAGCCGCTCGGATCTTCAGGTGCCCCTGCACATCACCGTTCTGAATTCCCAGGAAATCAATGCGTTCGCTTTGCCGGGCGGCTACCTGTTTATCGAGCGCGGGCTGCTGGAAGCAGTCGAAAACGAATCGCAACTGGCGGGGGTGATCGCGCACGAAATCGCTCACGCGGCGGCGCGGCACGGCCACAAGCTGATGGTGCGCGCCACGATTTCCTCCATCATCTACCAGGCGGCGGAAGTGGCCGCCATCATGCTTACCGGCGGCGTTGCATCGATCGGGATTTACTACGCGATGCAGTATGGATTTTTCGGCCTCGGACTTGTACTCAACCTTAACCTGCTCGGCGTCAGCCGCGAGTATGAACTGGAGGCCGACCAGTTGGGCATCCAGTACGCCTGGAATTCCGGGTACGACCCAAGTGGGTTCATCAATTTCTTCGACAAGATGGCTTCCAAAGAAGGATATGTGCGCGGAATTAGCTGGTTCCACAGCCATCCGCCGTTCTACCAGCGCATGGTCGAGGCGCAGCGCGAGATCATGTTCCTCCCCGCAAGGCCGGCGATCACGAACACCCGCGAATTCCAGCAGATGAAGCGCGCGCTGGCCAGGGTAACAGCCGAAGCCCGAGCCGAAGAGAGCGAGCCGAACCGGCCCAGTCTGCTGTCGCCCGAGCCCGGCTGCCCCCCGCCCCCGATCATCTCCTTCCAGGACCAGCGACAGGTTGAGGATGTATGCCAGCTAAACCCCGAGCAACTCGCACCGCGGCACGGCAGATCATTGCGGGCGGACTAGCGCTGACCTTTTGGGCGGCCCGCGTCCCCGCGGTCGAGCCGGACGCCCCGCGCAACCTTTACGTCTCGGTCGAAAGGGACGGCAGGCCGGTCGAAGGCCTCGATCCAACCAATTTCCGCCTGTTCGTCGATGGCAGTCCCGCGCCGGTTCAGCTCGCGCCCCAGGAGCAGCCCGCCCAAGTGGTGTTCGTGATCGAGAACAGCAGCAGCGCCGAGTATTACCGCACCGAGATCGCCGCCGCCATGCAGGAATTCGAAGAGACCGCTCCGGAGGGCCACTGGTACGCGCTGGTCAGTTTCGCGCGCGATGTGGAAGTGGTGGCCGACTTCACCCGCAGGAAGGAGAACATCGCCTCCGCTTTCGACAGCATGGGGCAGTCCGGCTGGCAGGACATCAGCACTTTCGACGCGGTCTACAACGTGGTCGGCAAACTCCGGCGGATTCGCGGCCGGCACATCGTCGTCCTCATCGGCTCGGGGCTGGACCGGTACAGCGAACGCTCGCTCGGCGACGCTGAGAAACAGCTTCAAGCCTCGGACGTCACGATCTACGCAATCGGCACCGGTACCCTGCTCCGCAGGCAATACGAACCTTACGTGTTCCCCGGACTGCGAATGAGCGAAATGCAGGCGCGGGGCGTTCTGGAGACGCTGGCCGAGGACAGCGGCGGAAAGGTCTGGTTCCCCGACTCCGCATCCGGATTCGCCGATGCCATGCGCGGTGTGTTCACCGACATGGCCTTGCAATACCGCCTGTTTTATGCCGGCGGTATCCCTCCGGACGGGAAGCTTCACAAGATCAACGTGAAAATCGTGGACTTCGGGGGCCGGGCGCCGGGCTACAAAGTACGGGCCCGCAAAGGCTGGCGCGCCGCGTAGCCGTGCGGTTTCGAACCGCTCTGGTAATTTACCCGACTGAAATCAGCTTTCCTGCGAAGAGTTACGACGGCATAACCTCCGAGAACCAAAGCCGTAGTGCTACGAGCGACGTTTTTGACACAGATGCCGGCATCTAATGCTTGTTCGACGATGGACTCAAGGTGCTCGACTCCGTCCGCGAAATCGGTCCCTGGCAGTCCGCTTACGCCGACGACATCGTCTGCCCACGCCGGGCCATATGCGGCGGGAGTATAGCCCGGGGAACGGACCGGTAGGCCAGGGCCAACTCCAACCCGTTCCCTCTCGGGTCATACTTTATGGCAATGCGGACAGAATGGGCCACGTCGGAGTATAACCTATGCCGGCCCACCGCGCGGGAACCATACCGCTCCTTCCAGACCTGGAGCTCAGGAATACCGTTTGCACCCACGCGTATAATCGTGTGTTGTGTTCAGACGGCTGGCGCCCAAACTGATCTTGTCGTTGACCATCATCATCGTGGTGATCGACACGGTCTTTGGGATCGTGATCTCGCGGGTTCAGGAGCGGCATCTTCTTGAAACCATGGTGCTTGGCGCGGACCAGCTTTCCCGCGGCATCACCAGCGCCACCTGGCACGCGATGCTCGCCGATCATCGCACCTCGGCCTACGAAGTCATGCGGACCATCGCGCTCAAGCAGGGCATCGAGCGCATCCGTATTTTCAATGCCAACGGCCGCATCATGTTCTCCACCATTCCCGGGGAACGCGATACGCAGGTGGATAAGGATGCCGAAAGCTGCTCGCTGTGCCACGCCTCAACCGAGCCGCTGGTCAAGGTGGATGTTCCGTCCCGCGCCCGCATTTTCCGCGGTCCGGACGGGCGGCGCAAGCTCGCCATGATCACGCCGATCTACAACGAGCCATCCTGCAGCACCGCCGCCTGCCACGCCCATCCCGCCGAGACAACGGTTTTGGGAGTGCTCGATGTCGCCCTGGATCTCGAGCCGGTGGAACGCGAGGCCGCCGCGATGCGATGGAGCGTTCTCGCCCTCACCGGCGTGCATGTCCTGGTGTTCGGCGTCTTCATCGTATTCTTCACACGCCATTTTCTCGGCAAGCCCATACGCGAGCTGGTCAGCGCCACGCAGGCGGTCAGCCGCATGGATCTCGACAAACCCATTGTCATCGGGTCCAGTGAAGACCTCGACGAAGTGGCCCGCTCCTTCAACGCCATGCGCGAACGGCTGAAAGCGGCGATGGCGGAGATCCACGAGTTCACGCACCGGTTGGAAGCCAAGGTCGCCGAGCGCACCGAGCAACTGGAGGCCGCCCACCGGAAGCTTTTCCAAAGCAACCGGATGGCCTCGCTGGGGCAGCTTGCGGCCAGCGTGGCCCACGAGGTCAACAACCCGCTCTCCGGGATACTCAACCTGGCGATGCTGATGCAGCGCATGATCAATGACCAGGGCGTGCCCCCGGAACGCATCGCCGAATTCCGCAGGTACCTTTCGCTGATCGCCGGCGAGACCGAGCGGGTGGGGCGCGTGGTCAGCGACCTGCTCGCCTTCTCCCGCTGGTCGAAACCGCAGCGCTCGGATGCGGACCTCAACAAGCTGGTGCGCTCCACCGTATCGCTCGTTTCGCACAAGCTGAAGCTGATGAACGTCGAGGTCGAGGTGGACCTGGATGAGAACCTCCCGCTGGTGCCCTGCGACGGCGCGCAACTCCAGCAGGTGCTGCTCAATCTGCTGCTGAATGCGGCCGAGGCCATGCCTGAGGGCCGCGGCGGGAACGTCCGGATCCAGACGCGGACGGAGGGCGAGGGCGATGGGCGGTCGGCGGTGATCGCCGTGAGCGACACCGGCGACGGGATCCCCCCGGAAAACCTGGGGCGCATTTTCGACCCGTTCTTCACCACCAAGCCCGAAGGCAAGGGCGTCGGGCTCGGACTAGCGGTATCCTACGGAATCATCCAGGCGCATGGCGGCGAGATCGACGTGGAAAGCGAAGTGGGCGTCGGCACGACTTTTACGGTCAGGCTGCCGCTCGTGGCGCCGTCGGTCGCGGAGGTTTGATCGATGTACAGGAACATCCTCGTCGTGGACGACGAAGAGGTGATGTGCGAGTCGCTGGCCGCATGGCTGCGTGAGGACGGATATAACGTCGACACGGCCGGTTCCGGCAGACAGGCCATCGAGAAGGCCCGCGCCAAAGACTATGCCATTTGCTTCGTGGATTTGAAAATGCCCGGCGGGCTCGACGGGCTCGAAACCATGCGCGAGATCCGCAAGCTGAGGCCCGAAGCCGCCATCATTATCATCACCGCCTACGCAACGGTCGATACCGCCGTTGCGGCCATCAAGCAGGGCGCGGAGGAGTACGTGGTCAAGCCCTGCAATCCGCGCGAGATCTCGCTGATGGTGTCGCGGATCCTCAAAATGAAGCGGCTCGAGCGCGAGAACGCGATTCTGCGCGCGAAGCTGGCGCAGCGGCACCGTTTCGAGGACTTCCTGTCGCAAAGCCCGCGCATGGCCGAGATTATCGACCTGTGCCGCCAGATCGCCAACCTCCCCAGCACCGTCCTGCTCCGCGGCGAAAGCGGCACGGGCAAGGGCCTGCTGGCGCGGGCGATTCACAACGCCAGCAACCGGGCCTCCCGCCCGTTCGTCAGCGTTTCCTGCGCCGCTCTTGCTGAGACTCTGCTGGAGTCCGAGCTCTTCGGGCACGAAAAAGGTTCTTTCACCGGCGCCGTGGAAACCGCCCGGGGAAAGTTCGAAATCGCGGACGGCGGGACGATTTTCCTCGACGAAATCGGCGACATCTCACCGAAGCTGCAAACCGACCTGCTGCGCGTGCTCGAGGACAAGCGCTTCTATCGTGTCGGGGGCGCCCAGGAGATCGTTGTGGACGTGCGCGTGATCGCGGCCACGAACACGGACCTCAAGAAGGCCGTGCAGGAGGGCAAGTTCCGCGACGACCTCTACTACCGCCTCAACGTGATTGATATCGTCATTCCGCCCCTGCGCGAGCGCCGCGAGGATATCCCCCTGCTCGCCCGCCACTTCGCCGACCGCCGTTCTCACGAACTGGGCAAGGAGATTCTCGGCATTTCCGACGCCGCGATGAAGGTGCTGCTCGATTACGACTGGCCGGGCAACGTCAGGGAACTCGAAAACGCCATCGAGCGCGCGATTGTGACGTGCAGCGGCAGTGAACTCGGGGAAAAGGATTTTGCGTTTCTCAAGCGCGATGACAGGACGCCCTGGCCGCTGCCCGCCGGCATGACCCTTGAGGAGATGGAAAAGCAGGCGATCGCCGCCGCGCTGGAGCGCCATCGGGGCAATATAAAGGAAACGGCCGCCGCGCTGGGGATCGACCGTTCAACCCTTTACGACAAGATCAAGCGCTATGGGATTCCCCGCGGTGCCTGAGCGCCTCGTAAACCGCGCCCGCAGCCACCGTCGCCAGGAACGCCAAAACCCCAACACCCATCAAGATATTCGTAACGTTTAGCCACCACATTTCAGCATCGCCCATGCCCTTCTTTAGGCACGCTTCTGGCCAGACAGGAAATAAAGGAGATATGGGACGGCGCCCCCGCCGGAATGCCGGATTTCCCTACACGAGCTGTCCCGGAATCCTACACACTTAAGTGGTGCTACGAGCGGTAATAGTCCGCGGTGCGCCGGAGCACGGATTTCAGCATGGCGCGGGCCTTGGCGTTAGAAGAAGCAGCCACAGCGAGAGCAACAGTTCCCGTAGTGGCATGATTCGCCGGTGCGGAGCCCATTACAACCTATGGTGAAAACGGCGCGTCCGCTCGAGGCGAAACTGGAGACATCTTAGCCGTAGCTATGTCATCGAGTTCGTGAACCTCAAGGTAAAGTGGGCGAAGTACACAGCGCGAGACTTTCGGAACAGACAACCTGTGTGTTTTAGTGAAGAGGTCTGGTGCGCACACCTCACTAAAAAACCGGAAGAGTCAAGAAGGGATCATGTGGTTTCTTTCCAAGTCTGCGCCTGTCAACACGACAAACACGATATTGCGATTTGAGACGAAATCATAACACTTACCACTTGACCCCTGGTGTTTCTGTAGCTATAATCAGGCCCGCAACTAAGCAAGAGACACCACCGGTCGGTGCTAATAGCTCGACCGAACAACATTTGAAGGCCAGCTCGCCATGGCAGCAGCGCCATGGAAGGAGAGAGGGGTTTTGTGGGCCGCCTGCCACCATAGGCTCGGCAGCGAAGAGGAGCGTTCTTTCCGGGGAAGGACGAGTCCGGCAAGAGAGGAGGCTATCGCCATGTCCACGAGGCGGTTGGGGGCAATCCTGTTGCTCATGGCACTCTCGTGCTTTGCACAGCTCAACCGAGGAACGATCACCGGAACGGTTACCGACACAACGGGAGCCTTGATTCCACAAGTGCGAGTCATCGTAACAAACACAGCAACGAACGTAAATTTTGAAACGACCACGACGGAAGCGGGCCAGTACACGGTGCCAAGTCTGCCGCCCGGCCCGTACCAGGTTGCCTTTGAGGTTGCCAACTTCAAGAGACTGGTCCGTACCGGTTTGGAGCTGAACGTCGCCCAGGTGCTGCGAGTGGACGTCAGTCTTGAAGTCGGTGAAGTGACGCAATCTGTCGAAGTGTCCGCAGCCCTGCCCCGCGTGCAGACGGACTCGCCGGAGGTCGGCACCGTTTTACCCTCGGGGGACCTTCTAGATCTTCCTCTAGGAGCTTGTTGAAAAACCCAAACTGAGCGCTTGGCTGATCAAACAAGGGCTGGGACAATTGTTTCATGCGCGGCGACGATCAGCAGCAAACGGGAATGTTCAGCTATGTATGCCTGGAG